>Ga0315906_10000230_pt1 | contig 93803 bp, 94 predicted proteins | sample LakEriMetagenome_4_FD_203526 | JGI IMG/M metagenome (GOLD analysis project Ga0315906, IMG submission 203526) | Freshwater fungal communities from buoy surface, Lake Erie, Ohio, United States - Buoy 2 MA122 | ecosystem: Environmental > Aquatic > Freshwater > Lake > Lake biofilm | place: USA...
TTCCCCGATTTTTGCCCATGACCTCGCGAATGCAGAGGAATGGGTGGAACATGAAAAAATTAAAACTTTAATCAATATAATTATTAGCTTAGGATTCATTTTTAAATATTAATCTTAATATGTCAGTATAATGATCTAAAGTTTTTTAAAAATAGCCGAATTAATACTTATTGTTCAATTATTGGGCTTTGAATAGCTTCGTAAGCTGCGGCTTCATGACTGACGGTCGGGGTCGAGCAATCGCCGAAAGGCACTGATACTCCAAGGAAAACCGCATGTATTTTTATGTCGGAATTGCTGTTGTTTTTCTAGCTGTTTTTGGCGGCTATTTGCTTGCCGGTGGTCAGCTCGCGCCGATCCTGAAGGCGGCTCCAGCTGAAAGCCTGATCATTCTGGGGGCTGCTATCGGTGCGGCCCTGATCGGCAACAGTATTGCAGTTTTCAAGCAAGCCTTCCAGGGCATCGGACGATGCATAAAGGGCCTCAAGTGGACAAAGGCGGATTATCTAGGCCTCATTGTATTGATCGGGAAGTTGCTGAATGTCATGAAGAAAGAAGGGGTTGTTGCGCTGGAGGCGCACGTTGAGAACCCCGGCGTCAGTCCCATTTTTGGCGAATATCCCAAAATCGCCCAGGATCATGCTTTGTTGCAATTCATCTGTGATCCACTACGTTTGATCATCATTGCCCAGGGAAAGCTAGATCCTGAGGCTTTGGAAGAAATAACCACGACCGCATTCAAACAGCATCACCATGAAGCAATGCGTGCTCCTGCGGCCCTGACTACGATGGCAGGCGCACTTCCTGCGCTTGGTATCGTCGCCTGCGTTCTGGGTGTTGTGAAGACGATGGGGGCGATCGATCAGCCCCCAGCGGTATTGGGGGCCCTCATTGGTGCTGCCCTGGTGGGCACTATGCTGGGTGTGTTTTTCTCTTATGGCTTTGTCGAACCAATGGCCAACCGGCTTGCACAGATTGTTGATGACGAGAGTCAGGTCTACAAAGTGGTGCAAAAAATGCTGATCACCGATCTTCGAGGGGAGTCCCAGCCTGTTGTGATCGAAGCTGCCCGTGCCTGTATTAGCCACAGTAATCAGCCGACGTTTTCGGAAGTCTTTGATGCGCTGCGCGGCGGTTGATCATGGCAGAACATGCAGGGCAGGCGCAAAACGAATCTCCAGCAGCAAGCGGTGAGTCAGCCGACTCACTGCCCCAAAGTCAGATCAAGGAGAAGCGAAGTCGCAAGATCATTGTCGAAGAAGGGCATGGTGGTGCTCATGGTGGGGCATGGAAAATAGCGCTTGCCGACATGATGACGGCTTTGATGGCATTTTTCCTGTTGATGTGGTTACTGGGTTCAACCAATGAGGACATGCGCAAAAGTATTGCCGACTATTTCAGGCCAACATCCCATTCGCAGGTGCAAAAAGGCGAATTGGCCGGATCGAGCGGTCTTTTGGGCGGGCAGTCAATAATTGATACGGATGGGTTCCCGTATTCGGCGAAGCAGACAGCATTACTTGAGCGATTGACACCACAGTCTGAAGGGGGGCCTAACCCTGATACTTCCCCGGTCGAACAAAAAAAAGACGATCCCATCGATCAGTTCAAGCCCACGCGTCGGGATGAGTCCCGAGGAGAGGTGGACTCCTCGCTCGAAAAGGAGATCATGCGCAAAATCTCCCAGAACAAGCAGCTTGAGCATCTTAAAAGTCAGGTCGTGATGACGCGGGACAGAGAGGGCTTGCGCATCGAACTGCTGGATAAGGCAGATTTTTCAATGTTTGAGCTTGGCACCGCACAATTGACACCGCGGGCAGCTGCGCTGGTGGTGGAGGTCGCCAGGGCTGTTGCGGCGACTAAACAGAAAGTAGCAATCCGAGGCCACACCGACGGCCTGAGTTTCTTTCCGGAGACGGGGCGTAATAACTGGATCTTGTCGGCTGAGCGGGCCGAATCCACCCGCCGCCTGATGGAAAGTTCAGGTATTGAGGGGCAGCGGTTTTACAGAATTGAAGGTGTTGCAGACACGCAGCACTTTATCCCGGAGAATCCGGTTGATCCCAGAAATCGAAGGGTCAGTATCACGATACTTGCAGATTAGCCGTTGAATTTACAGGGGTGCCTTGATCACCTTCGCGCATGTGCCGCGAATGAGGTTGACCACCTTGCCGTCTTCCATGGTCAGTGATTGCAGGAATTCCCCGCTGCGTCGGTTGATTACAAACTGTTCGTTGCGGATCAGACGATTGAAACGCCTGATCATCGCGGGGCGAGATACCGTCAGATTTTTCTCGTCAAATTCCAAATGACCTGCACGATTTTCGGATATGGTGATTTTGCCCTGATACCAGCCTGATCGCTTATCGAAGTCAATTTTTGCAATGTTGACGCGCGGCTGTTCATGATTTGTTATGCCCAGCTCTAGCTGCGCATCGAGGTCAACCTGAAGTTCGCAAATCAGGTCCATGGTGCCTTTTGTTTGCAGGGGGACGGATTTGTTGCTGTTATTGTTCGGTATCTCAAATTCACCTGTCGTGATTAATAAATAAACGAGTGAAAAAGATACTACACAAAAAATTCCGATAACAGTTCCTGCAATGAAAGATTTCATGTTCGCTTCAGACTTTTGCGTGTGATGACCGGCGAGCGCAACATCGATTGAAAATTTCCGTAGTATATTTTTTAGTCAGCCAGTCAGTCAGCCAGCACTTTTTCTCAGCCCCAGCTTGTTCATTTTTTCGATCAGCGTTGTTCTTTGCAAGCTGAGCAGTCTCGCTGTTTGTGAGACGTTCCACTGCGTTCGCTCCAGCGTACGGGTAATCAAGTGGCATTCGACTTCAATCAATCGCTGCTTGAGTGGAATTATTTCCCGATCGACTTGCGCGTCACCTTGAGCGAGCCGAAGAATATTTTCCACTCGATTATAGGTAGATGTTGTCTCTTCGGCCAGTAAGTTTCCATTGCCTGGGGGGGGCGGGCGATAGGTTCCATCTGATTCATTCCTGTTATCTGCTGGCGCCGAAGCAGGGCTGTCAGATTCGATTTCCATCTTTAGGCGCGCCATTTTGCTCGGAAGAAATCCGTCAGGAATGTCTTTCAGACGGATTTTTTGCCCGGGGTAAAGCGCACTAAAACGGTCGATCAGATTCGACAATTCACGAATATTGCCCGGCCAAGAGTAACGTTCGAATGCCAGATTCATACAAGGCGCCAAATGAATTCTGCCCGAGTCCGCTGATCTGTTCTTGGCTATGAAGTATTCTGAAAGAAGTGGTATATCCTCAAGACGTTCACGCAAAGGGCAAACTGTAATCGGGATTACGTTGAGCCTGTAGTAAAGGTCTTCCCGGAATCGTCCGGCGCACACCTCGTCTTCAAGATTTTTGTGACTAGCGGCGATGACACGAACATCAATGCCGACAGGGGTGTTTGAGCCGAGCGGAACCAGTGCTTTTTCTTGAAGAATCCTTAGAAGTTTCACCTGTGTGTCAAGTGGAAGATCTGCAATTTCGTCCAGAAAAAGGGTTCCGCCATGTGCCAACTCGAATCGGCCAATACGGTCAGTTAGTGCACCGGTAAAGGCCCCTTTGCGGTGACCGAAAAGCTCGCTTTCAATGAGGTCGCGCGGGATTGCTCCGCAATTTACAGGAACAAAATGCCCGATCTTGCGTTGCCCAGATGTATGCAAAGACTTCGCGACCAGTTCTTTGCCAGTCCCGCTTTCGCCGCTGATCAGCACAGTTGACGCCGAGTTCGACAGGCTGGCAATCAACCTGCGCAATTCCAGTAGCGCGCTACTTTGGCCGATTAAGGGATCAGTGGACACTGTTCGGCGTGGTCTGTTTTGGCATCAAAAATTGGGATTAATAGAAACTGTATTATTATAGTGGTTATATTAACTGTTAATTTATCATAAAAATAATGTATTTGATGCTAAAACTAGCACTCAAAAAACCATAATATGGAATAAAATCATGTCGACAGAAGCGTCCCCCTCTCGTTTGAACAACTTACCCCGATTTATAAGTAAATACCGGGCAGGTTGAGATTGATATCTCGGGGCGTATCAAAGATTCATACTTCATCTTATGCGGCCTCTTTAATCTGCGGCAAGGTCACCCAGTAATGTTCATGCGGGGTCAGCCCCTCAAACTTGAATGAAGACGATGCGTGTTTTACCAGCCCAAATATTCGGCGATGTCTGCGCGGGTCGCGATCACTCCATCGTAGACAATCTGGTAGAAGGGTTCGTAATTGACGCCGCGCCACAGGCGCTCCGTGAACACGATGTCCCGCCAGGCGCCACCCGCATTCATGGACAGCTTGCAACCGCGGGCCAGGACCGCGTCGATGAATTCGATCGCGATGAACTGGCTGCCTTGGTAGGTGTTGACGATCTCAGGCGCACCGTGGTGGGTCAAGGCATGTTCGATCACTTCCCGGGTGAGTATGGCTTCCAGTGTGATCGCCATCATGTGCGTCAGAACGCAGCGCGAGGCCACTTCCATCACGGCGGTCAAATAAACGAAGCTGTGGGCCATCGGGATGTAGGTCTTGTCCAGCGCCCAGACCTGGTTGGCGCGGGTGATAGCCAGCTTACGCAACAGATACGGATAGACCATGTGTATGGACGCACGTTTGCTGGTACCGGGCTGCGGCGTCAGCGCCTCGATGCCCAGGCGCAGCATGAGCGTTCGTTTGTGCTGCCGCCCTACATGGATACCTTGCCGGGACAACTGGTAGCGCAAAGCGCGCGTCCCCATGAAGGGGGGGTCCTAATGCAGTTCGTCGATTCTGCGCATCAGCGCCAGATCGGGCAGGCTAACCTGCCGGGGCAAGAAATACACCGTTTCCCGGCCGATATCGAGCAGGCTCGCCTGATGCGTGATGCTGAGTTTATGGTCTCGGTCGATCATGGCTTTGCTCCCAGCAATCCCGCTTTGGTGAGCGCGCTTTCTAAAAAATTATTCTCCAGCGCCAGTTACTCAATCTTGGCTTGCAGTGGCGCCAGGTTCACTGGCTCGGGTGGCGTACCGCCGGCAATCACCTCGGCTATATGTTCCAGCAACGGCTTCTTCCATTCGCCGATCTGGTTCGGATGCGGCTCGAGCTGCGTATACATCTTGGCCAAGTTGCAGTCTTCCCGCAGGGCGGCCAAGGCTACTTGCGCCTTGAACACCGGATAGCGGGTTCGGCGGGTGCGCTGACCTGATGCCTTCTTTTCAAAAAATTCTTATTACCAGACTGGTCTCGGTCCGGCACAGTATCAAGAATTTCCACTTATGCTGCTGTTCAGATTTGCAGGATTACTTCAGTATCTGATGACTGGCCCGATTAAATTTTGTACCTTGCCAAAGAAACGGTACGTTTTCTGAAAGTAAAAAATAGGCAATTTTCATGAGTTCAATTTCACGCAAATTGACCACAATTTTGCATATGGACGTGGCGCGCTATTCTGCAGCAATGGAGGCTGATGAAGAAAACACTTTTAAAAAGCTTTTATCCTATAGGGAAATCATTGATCCATTGATTGATAAATACCAAGGACGTATTTTTAATACAGCAGGTGATGCCGTCTTGGCGGAATTTTCAAGCCCGACGCAAGCGGTTCGTTTTTCGATCGAATGTCAAGATGCTTTGGGTAAGCTAAACGAAGGCTCTGAGGATAAAAAAAATTTTGCATTTCGGATCGGAATCAATTTGGGTGATGTCATTATCAACAGAGGGGATCTATTGGGTGATGAGGTCAATATTGCAGCTAGAATTGAAAGTCTCGCTGAGCCCGGTGGCATTTGCATGTCAGCCAAAGTTTATGAAGAAGTGAAAGGTAGGATTGTAGATGTTGAATTCATCAGTCTTGGTGCGCCGCCTTTGAAGAATATAAATCGTTCAATTGAGATATTTTCTCTTTCTATGAAAAGAAAAATTGAACACATACCGACAAGCTCGGTTTTTTCGCACTGGGGTGATAACGACAAGCATCAGGGAAAGACTTCAACGGCTAGCACTGCCAATTCACTAAAATTTTCAGGAATTTCAGCAAGGCGCTCGGGGGCAAGCCAAAAAGACCTTAATAGCGATCCCCGGCGCTCAGATCCAGGCACTTCCCGCGCCACAGTTCTTCCTCGTGAATTAAAGAATTCAGGGCAATCCATTCAAGCGCCCTTCAGGCGTCCTGAAAAACCAAAGAATGGTTTGAGTGACTCTTTGAAGCCAGGAAATCAGGTAGTTTTTCCGTCCTTTGTCATGGATTCTTTGCGAAGACTGGATGAGGGGGATGAAAATGAAATTGAAAATCTGCTTAGATTTCTTGGTGAAAACTCATCTCATCAACTTGCAAATACGATAAACAAAAAGCTGGCTGCGCTGATCGAAGCAACTAATGATGCTGAAAAGTTGATGCGAATTGGATCTATTTGCGATAAAAGCAAGGAAAAATCGATAAATGAAAAAGCAGTTATTTCATACCGGAAAGCGGTTGCAAATAAATCGACACCGGCTCTTGAGCATCTAGGGAAAATTTTGACACGAAGGCCGGTTGTAAAATTTGATGTTCAGGAAGGTGTCAGGTGTCTTGAGTCTGCAGCCTCTTTACGATCGGCGAGCGCGGCGATGCACTTGGCTGAGATATACCAGAGTGGGTTGATCGGGGAAAAGGATCTTGTCCAGGCGTTTTTATGGTACTGGGTTGCCGCTCACTTGGGTGACTCAGTCGCTCGATCGCGGTTAAGGGAGATTTCTGTTTTAATGAATCTATCCCAGCGGCGCTTAGCTGCCAGCAAGGCTGATGAATTTTACAAAAATTTGATTCTGAAAAAATACTATGCTGGATGAATTCATTCAGTCGTGAGGGAGGCCTCTCGCAAGGAGGTATTTGAGTTTAATTTTCATGGACTTCCTCTCACGAATTAACGAATGCAGCGCTTTACAAAAAAGCATCATAGTCACACCAAGCCCACATTCAAGCGTCTGTGCGTATGTCAATTTACCAAGTATGAGTCGCGCTGTAGCGCACCATCAGGGCCATCAGCCACTGGAAGCCGCTGAAATCAATGATCCGATTTTGATGGGTATGGTGATCTGCTCCAGATGGATGGTCCATGAAAAGACGGCGCAGTCGCCGGCAGGGATTTCTGTGTAGTTCGGGAACCTTTCGAAGCGGATGCCTGTGATATGAGTGCCGAGCTACTTTCTGGGAATAAGCCGGGAAAAACCGATGCCCTGAACGCCAGGCACGATGTCTTACCGACGCTATGTGTCGATGTAGGCTTTCCAATCGGTCCGGCTGACGTCGGGCGATGACGAAAAATGGCCCGAACTGCCGCGCAGGATCAGTTCGTGGGACTCCAGACGTTCGCGGAGTTTCAGTTTGATCTTAGCGGCGACATGGGCGAGTTCTTCGCCTTGGTCTAATGCAAGGTCTATTAGAGCGAGATTGGCTGTTGCAATGCCGATGATCAGTCCGGCTGCAAGCGCAAACCGCGTGTAGGTCGGCTTTTTTATAACGGGTATTTGATATCCCAGCGCAACCTTCTATGCCCTTTTGCTGACAGTATTGTGCGTTAGATAAAAGTTTTCGCTGATCGCAGCCGGTGATTAAAAATCACCAAAAAAACCCTCGGGGAAAATGGGTTTTCCAGTCATGCAGCGATTAATCCAGCCTGATGTTCGCCGCCTTGATGACATTTCCGATCAGGGCGCGGTCAGCCGCCATGAACTTGCCGAATTCTTCCGGGGACTGGGTGCGGATGTCGAATCCGGCGCCGGTGAGGCTGGCCTTGAGTTCTGGAGTATTCAGCGCAGCAATAATTTCCCGATTAAGGGTGTTGATGATCGGTCTGGCCGTGCCCATGCGTGTGACGATGCCGAACCAGGTGCCGGATTCGAAGCCCTTCAGGCCGGCTTCCCCGGTGGAGGGAATATCGGGCCAGTTGGGATGACGTTTTTCGGCGGCGAAGGCGATGATCTTGATCTTGCCGGCCTTGGCCTGCGGGATTACGGTGGCGGCGCCGGTGATCACCATCTGCACCTGGCCGCCGAGTGCTGCGGTCAGCGCCGGACCGGCGCCCTTGAACGGGACATGGAGCAGCTTCGCGCCGATCAGCTGTTCGAGCTGGGCCCCGCCGAGGTGATTGGTCGAGGCGGTGCCGGGTGTGCCGTAGGTGATTGAGCCGGGCTTGGTCTTGGCCTGGGCGATCAGCTCTTTCATGTTGTTGAAGGGCACTGACGGGTGCGCGGCAATCACATACGGGAAATACACCACCTGGGTGATCGGCGCGAGATCACGTTCGGTGTTGTAGGGCAGCTTGGGGACAACATTCGGGTTGATCGACATCGTTGTCTGGGTGATCAGGCCGAAGGTGTAACCGTCGGGCGCGGCTTTGGCCATCAGGTCGGTGCCGATGATGGTGCTCGCGCCGCCGCGGTTGTCGATAACGACCTGCTGCCCGAATTTTTCAGAGAGCTTGCCGGCGATGCCGCGGGCGACAAGGTCGGTGGTGCCGCCGGGCGGATAGGGCACGATGAAGCGGATCGGCTTGGTCGGGTAGCTGTCAGCGGCTACTGCAGGCAATGCCGCGCAGGCCGGCAGTGCTGCGAAAAGGGCTGCGTAACGGAAAGCGTGTCGCATCATGATGTTCTCCTCCGGATCAGTTGTTATTAAGGGGCACATGCTCCAGCCCTTTTTCGCGAAACAGTGGAGTGTTTGCGGGGCTGGCAAAAAAATCAACCATCGCCTGCGCGGCGCCCACATCACGCGCGGTGCTGAACAGTGCGATGGATGTTTCAAAGGATTTCTGCACGGCATCAGGCACCGGGCCGACGCAATCCAGCCCCGGCACGGCCAGCAGTTCGGGGATTTGCTGGAGCGCGATGTCGGCTTCGCCGGCAACCACGACCTTGCCGATGTATCCGCCGGGGCGGGTTACCGTCTTCGGTTTCATTTCAGCAGCGATGCCGAGTTTTTCGATCAGTGTCGGAATGTACATGCCGCTCGCCCCGTGTACGGTATGGGCGATGGCGCGGGCGGCCAGCAGCGTCTTGCGGAAGGCATCCGCTGAACTGATGTCGGGGTGCGGTGTACCGCTGCGCACGCCGACGCCGACGACAGCGCGGGCAAAGCCGCGGCGACTGTCACCGTTGATGAAGCCGGCTTCAGCGAGTTCCCTGACCGCGCCGTTGCCGAGCACCAGGACGTCGCCGGTTTCGCCGCCGCGGATGCGTGCAACCATGGCTTTGGCGGAGTCGGCGCTGATCGCAACGGTATTGCCGCTGCTTTTTTCGTAAGCGGGAATCAGCGCGTTGAGCACCGGCAGGGTGCTGTTGGAGGTCAGAATTTTGATTTCCATGGGGTTCTCAGTTCAGTGGTTGCGCGGTGCGCGCGAATTCGGCCTCGACGATTTTTTCATGGGCCAGGACTTTCTGCAGGCTTGGGCGTTGTTGCAGGCGTTCGACAAAGTTCATGCAGTTCGGGAACGCTGACAAATCCAGTTTGAAGGTGATCGCGCGGCGGAAACACCAGAAGAAATAGGCGTCGGGCGCGGTAAAGTGGTCAAAAAAGAATTCACGGCCGGCGAGCAGGCCTTCGGCAATTTTAAAATCTTCAAACAGCAGTTTGTTGCCGGTGCGTTTGACGGCCTCGGCGCTACCCGGCAGATCGCAGTAGTTTTCGGGACGCGCATTGGGCGTCAGGTGCGGATGGATGGTCGATGCAAACCATGCCATCAGCGAAATCGCCTTGATTTCCTGTTTCGGATCCTGCGGCAGCAGCTTCGCCTGCGGGAACGTCCGGTTGATGAAGATCTGGATGGCGACGTTTTCAGTCAGCGGTTCACCGTCGATGACCAGCACGGGAACCTTGTGTTTGGGGTTGAGCTTGAGATATTCCGGGGTCTTCAGCGCACCTGAACGGGAATTCATGTTGTGCACGGTGAAGTCCGCGCCGGCCTCGGTCAGCGTGACGTAGGGCACCAGGGCGCAGGTCTTGGGTGCGTAATACAGCTCGAGTTTCACAAACGGTCTCCTCCGGCAGTGAAAAAAACCGGATGCGGAGATTCCGTACCCGGTTTCTGAAGCTTACTACGGGTTAGAGCGTAGTTATTACAGCGTGTTCCCTGAACCCAAAATTACCGTGATCGCCGAAGGGCGGAGCAGGGGCCCCGGACGCAAGTCCGGGGATGTGACCCCGGAGGCGATCGTGCACACGGCTTTAAAGCGTATTTTCGGAGCCGAAAATCACCGTGCACTGGCTGGACATCACACCGCCATTGCCGTGTGACAAGGAAACATCGCAGTCCTTGACCTGGCGTTCACCGCATTCGCCGCGAACCTGACGGATGGATTCGATCATCACCAGCAGGCCGTACATGCCGGGGTGGCAGTACGACAGGCCGCCGCCGGAGGTGTTGACCGCCAGTTTGCCACCCGGGGCAATGCCGCCGTTGGCAACAAAACGGCCGCCTTCGCCTTTCGGCACGAAGCCGAGGTCTTCCAGGAACAGGATCGGCGTGATCGTGAAGGCGTCATACAGCGACAGCATCTTGACGTCTTTCTGGGTGACGCCGGCCATCTTGAAGGCCTGCGGGCCGGAGATTGCGGCGCCGGTGACGGTGAAGTCGGGCATGCTGGAGATGTTGGCGTGCGACAGCGTTTCGCCGAAACCCAGCACATAGACCGGTTTCTTCTTCAGCGTCTTCGCGCGGGCAGCCGAGGTCAGCACGATGGCGCCGCCGCCATCGACGACCAGGCAGCAGTCGCGGACGGTGAAGGGGTAGGACACCATGCGCGCATTGAGCGCCTGCTCGATCGTCAGCGGTTCTTTTTCCCAGGCCTTCGGATTCATCAGCGCCCATTTGCGGGCGGCGACGGCCACTTCAGCCAGATGTTCGCGGGTGGTGCCGTACTGATGGAAATGGCGTGCCGCCGCCATCGCGTAAGCGCTGATCGGCAGGATCGGCCGGTACGGCGATTCGTAGGGGTTGAATTCGCGCGGGCTGGCGGCGGCGCGCGATACCGAGCGCTGCGTGCTGCCGTAGGCGATCACCGCGACTTCGCAGGCGCCCATCTGGATGGCCATCTGCGCGTGTGCGACGTGTGACATGAAGGAAGAGCCGCCAATCTGCGTGCCGTCGAACACCTTGGGTTTGATGCCCAGGTATTCGGCCAGTGCCATCGGTCCCATGCGTACCTGTGAGGCGGCGACAAATAGACCGTCGACGTCTTTCAGGGTCAGGCCGCAATCGTCGAGGGCGCGCATCGTGGCCTGCGCCATCAGGTCGACGGGAGTGGTGTTCGGTGCAACCTGGCCGAGGTCGGATTCGGCGGCGCCGACGACTGCAATACTGCCGCGTTTGAGCAGGCTCATTTTGCGTCTCCTGCGGGGGTGAATACAGGGAAGGGCAGGGTCTTCTCGTCACCGGGATTGACCTTGAACTTCACGCGCATGCCGATCTTGACGTCCATCGCGTCGATGCCTTCGACGCGGCTCATCAGGCGGTAACCTTCGTCCATGTCGATCATCGCGACGTTCAGCGGGGCCTCGCCCTTGTAGTGCACGGCGGTGGTCGTGTAGACCGTGCCGAGACCCTTGGACACGCGCCATTCGATGTTGCTGCTGCCGCTGCCCGGCGCAATCGCGCGCGGATAGAAAAACGGCTTGTTGGTGTCTTTGCAAACCTGGTAGGCGAGCTCGCCTTTTTTCAGGTGCTCGACATAAACGCCGAGCGGGGACTGCTTCATCAGATCAGACATGTCCTGCTTCCTTTCTTCAATTAAAACAAGCTTCGATGTAATGCAATGAACACGATGAACAGCTAGTCGACTTTCATTCCGGACGACTTGACCACTTTCGCCCATTTTTCGATTTCGAGATTCAGTTTGCGCCCGAACTCCTCCGGCGGCATGCCGACCGGCTCAGCGCCGCCTGCAGCGAGCAGGCCGCTGATTTTCTGGTCACGCAGCAATGTCGAGATTTCCTTGTACAGGCGGTCGATGACCGGCTTCGGTGTGCCGGCCGGGGTGAACAGCCCGTGCCAGCCTTCGGATTCATAACCCTTCAAGCCGGCTTCGCTGATGGTGGGGATTTCAGGCAGCAGCACCGAGCGTTTGCTGTTGGTGACCGCGAGCACGCGTAAACGGCCGCCCTGCACATGCGGCATTGCGCCCGGCGCGCTGATGAAGGACAGCTGCACGTGGCCGCTGATCAGGTCGACCACTGCCGGTGCGGCGCCTTTATAGGGAATATGCAGCATCTTCACGCCGGCCATGCTTTTGAACAGTTCGCCGGCGAGATGCGTCGGTGCGCCGTTGCCGGTGGAGGCGTAACTCAAGGCGTCGGGTTTGGCCTTGGCCAGCGCAATCAGCTCTTTCACCGACTTCGCAGGCAATGACGGATGGACAGCGAGGATGCTGGTGATGATGGCGACCATCGACACCGGCGCGAAATCCTTGCGGATATCGTAGGGCAGGTTGGGAACCAGACTGACGTTGATGGCATTGCCGGTCGTGCACAGCAGCAGCGTGTGGCCGTCGGCAGGTGACTTGGCAACGATGTCGGAGCCGAGTACGCCGCCCGCGCCGCCGCGGTTGTCGATGAGCACGCGCTGACCAAGCACCTCACCGAGTCTGGGCGACAGCGTGCGCGCCGTGATGTCCACCGGACCGCCGGCGGGGAAAGGTACGACCAGCCGTATCGGCTTGGCTGGATAATCCGCGGCGGCAGCAATACCGCTGCAAAGGAGCAGTGTTGTAATGGTGCTTCGGATGCCGATATTCATCAGGGTTCTTTTCATGCTTTCATTTTCGGTCAGTCGGCTTTGGCGCCCGAAGCTTTGACCACTTTGCCCCATTTGGCGACTTCCTGTTTCAGGTAGGCGGCGAACTGTTCCGGCGTCGTGCCGACGGCTTCGACACCGTCGCCGGCCAGACGCTGGATGACATCGGGCATTTTCATGGCCCGGTTCATTTCTGCATTGAGGCGGTTGATGATGTCCCTTGGCGTTGCCGCAGGTGCAAATGCGCCGTACCAGCCGCTGGCTTCGTAACCGGGTACGGTTTCGGCGATGGTCGGCAGTTCCGGTGCGGCGGCGGAGCGTTTGGTGCTGGTCACGGCGACGGCACGCAAGCGGCCGGCTTTGACCTGCGGCATTGCCGACAGCATGTTGTTGAACATCAGCGTGACCTGGCCTGAGATCAGGTCGGTGGTTGCCGGCGCTGCGCCCTTGTAGGGGATATGGACCAGTTTCGTGCCGGTCATCGAATTGAACAGTTCACCCGCAAGATGCGGCATGCCGCCGGTGCTGGCCGATGCGAAGTTGATCTGGCCGGGGTTGCGGCGGTCGAGCGCAATCAGGTCCTTGACGGTTTTGACCGGCAGCGTCGGATGAACAACGAGGATGAACGGTGCGGCGGCGACCTGCGCCACCGGGGCAAGATCCTTCTCGACGTCGTAGGTCATTTTTGCAAACAGGCTTGGCGTCACGGCATAGGTCACCGGCACCATCAACAGCGTGTAACCGTCGGGTGCGGCCCGCACAGTGAGTTCGGCACCGATCATGCCGCTGGCACCGGGGCGGTTGTCGACAATGACCTGCTGCCCCAGGGCCTGCGTCAGTTTTTGTGACACGAGGCGGGCGATGACGTCGGTAGGGCCGCCCGGTGGATAACCGACAACCATGCGCACGGTTTTGGTCGGATAGGTCTGCGCTGCTGCGGCACTGCACAGTGCAGCGACCGTCAGACCGGCAATCAGTTTGAGCGAACGTTTCATTGTTTTTTTTGTGCCGCGAGGAATTTCAGTGCCGCTTCTGCGCAGCGGTCCGGGTAGGCGCCGGCGGCATGCCAGGCATCGCCTTCCATCACGATCAGTTGCGCGGATTTGACGCCGGACACCCAGGCTTTGACGCCATCGACCGAACGCAGGCCGCTGCCGGTGGTGGTGATGATCAGCGTCGGGCAGGTGATGCGTTTGACGTCTTCGCGGATGTCGAGCTTGGGCACCCAGCGCAGATAACTCTGCAGCGTGGACAGCGGTGTCTTGCCCTGCAGGTTGTGGATCCACCAGTCAACTTCGGCTTTGGAGGCTTTGGTGCCGAGGCGGCCCTGCATGGTGTGCGCAGCCCAGTCGACCACGCCCTTGCTGTTGATGTGTTTGACCCAGTCATCAACCCCGGCTGCGGGCAGCACGGGCGGCGTGACGCCGATCAGCGTCTGCACCAGCTGCGGTCGGTTGGCGGCCATCGCCAGCGACATCGAGCCGCCGCTTTTGGCGCCGATCACATGTACTTTGGTGCAACCGACATGGTGGATCAGCGCTTCAATGTCGTCGAGCAGTTCGTCCATCGACCATTCATGTTCCGCGCTCATTGGCGTCGAACGACCGAAGCCGCGCAGGTCGAGGCGTACCACACGGTAATGGCGCGCGAAATGCGGCACCCAGCCGCGCCACGCTTCACCCGATTCGGCAAGGCCATGCACGAACAGCACGGTCTCGGCCTTTTGCCAGGGATCGGTGTAGTCGTCGATGGTGTAAAAAATTTTGCAGCCGTCGGGGCGTTTGAGGGTGTATTCCATTATTTGGCCTAAAAAATTAATAAAAACAAATGCTTAGCCACAGAGGGCACAGAGGTCACAGAGAAAAACCCGGGGTAACTGCTGCGCCAGGACATCGAATAGACGTTGTTGAAGTTCTCTGTGTGCTCTGTGCCCTCTGTGGCTAGGTTTTTGCCATTTCCGACAAACCAAAATCAATCAGTGCTTGCGCGCGCAGTTTGTTCTTCTGTACTTTTGAGCTGCCGGTCATGCCGATCTTTTCGAAGTCCTCGACGATCTTCAGATAACGCGGCACGCGGAAGTTGGCGAGGCGTTCCTTGCTCCACGCGATCAGCTCTTCGGGTGTTGCCGTTTCAGTCTCGCGCAGGATCACGTAAGCGGCGGGTACTTCGACGAGGCGCGGGTCGGGTACGCCGATGACCTGCGCCTGCTTGATTTTCGGGTGTTTGTGCAGCACGTCTTCGACTTCAGCGGGTGCGACGTTTTCGCCGCCGACGCGGAACACATCCTTGATGCGGGTGATGAAACGCAGGCGGCCGCCTTCATCCATCACGCCGAGGTCGCCGGTATGCAGCCAGCCGTCGGCATCGATGGTCTTCGCGGTCTGTTCGGGCATCTTGTAATAGCCCTTCATCACGCTCCAGCCGCGCACCTGGATTTCACCGGTCTTGCCGGCAGGCAAGACCACATTCGTTTCCGGATCGACCAGCCGCACTTCGACATCGTCGAGGATGTGCGCCCAACCGTTGATGCGCTTTTCAAGATCATCGTCGTAACGCGACATGCAGACATTGGGCGAGGCTTCCGACAGGCCGTAAGCCTGCACCAGACCCTTCATGCCCATCAGGTCAACAACCTTGCGTGAAACCTCGGGGCCGCAGGACACCCAGCCGTGACGCAGCTTGAGCGGGTATTTCGCGAAGTCCGGGTGATTGAGCATCATCAGGAACATCGTGTCGTTGCCTGAAGTGTGCGTGCATTCCTCGCTCCACATCGTCACCAGCGCTTCGCCGGCATCGAAGTGCGGCGATGAATACAGGCAGGCGCCGGTGGTCAGCGCCGCCAGCATCGACAGTGTGGTGCCGGCGACGTGGTACCAGGGGCGGGCGCTGTAGTAGCGATCCTTTGCCTGCAGGTGGAAACGCGCGGCGATATAGGCGGCGTTGCGCAGCATGTTGTCGTGCGACAGCATCACGCCCTTCGGATAGGAGGTCGTCCCCGAGGTGAACTGCATCAGCAACACATCGTCGGGATGGACTTCCGGCGGCTGACGCTCGTCAAAGGCGGCGCCTTTGGCAATCAGACCGGCAAAACTGATTGCTCCCGCCGGCACATCGTCGCCGAGAACAACGACGGAATGCAGCAACGGCAGCGCGGGATCGGGCAGGGTCTTGTCGACAGCGGGGCAGATGTCGCGCAACATCGCGATGAAATCAATTTTCAGGAAACGGTCGGCGATGAACAGCAGCTTCACGTCGGCCTGCTTCAGGCAGTAGAGCATTTCATCGGACTTGAAGCGGGTATTCACCGGCACTGTTACAGCGCCAATGCTCGCCGCGGCATAAAAGAAAACCATCCATTCCAGTGAGTTGCCCATGCAGACTGCGACATGGTCGCCGCGGTTGATGCCCAGCGCGCGCAGGCCCAGTGCAATCTCCCGTACGTCGTCGCGCAGTTCGGCATAGGTCAGGCGACGGCCGGAAATCACCAGTGCCTGGTCCTGCGGGTGTGCAGCGGCCACGGCGGCCAGCGCTTCGGCCAGAGTCTGTTTGTTCCAGGTGGTCATCGTCTGCGGATTCTTATTTGCCCGTGAACTGCGGTTTGCGCTTTTCCTTGAACGCGGTGACGCCCTCGACATGGTCGTGGGTCATGCGTGCGCCGCAGATGGCCAGCACTTCCATTTCAAGCAACTGTTCCAGCGTCGGCACATACATGTACTGGAACATGCGTTTGGCCAGCGTCAGTGCATACGTCGCGGAGCCGGCGATTTCGCGCGCGAGCGCCAGCGACGCGGCTTCGAGCTGGTCATCTGTTACAACCTTGCTGATCAGGCCCATGTCTTTGGCTTCGGCTGCGGGCAGTTTGCGTGCGCTGTAAACGATTTCCTTGGCGCGGGCGAGGCCCAGATGCTGGGTCAGGAAATAGATGGCGCCGCCATCGGGCGGAATGCCGACGTTCTTGAAGGCCATCAGCAGATAGGCGGTTTCGCTGGCCACGATCAGGTCGCAGGCGAGCGCGAGGCTGGCGCCGATGCCGGCCGCCGGGCCGCGCACAGCGGCGATCACCGGCTTTTCGAGGTGATGCAGCGCGAGGATCATGCGGTGATGGCCCTTGGAGCGCTTGCGGCCGCTGACCACGTCGAAGTTGCCCATCGAGCCGACATCGCCACCGGCACAGAAGGCGCGGCCGGTGCCCGTCAGCAGCACGACGCGCACGCTGTCGTCATTGTTCAATGCGGTGAAGGCGTCGGCGAGCTCGTGGTACATCTCCATCGACAGTGCATTCAGCTTGTCGGCGCGGTCGAGGCAGACCGTGGCGATGCCTTCATCGTGGGTGATTTTGATGCTCATGGGATTGCTTTCAGAACGATTTGATGCCGGCGCGATCAAGCACTTTTTTCCATTTCACGACTTCGTCGCGCAGGTGCGCGGTGAATTCGGCGGTGGTGCTGCCGACCGGATCGGAACCGTCACGTTTCAATTGCTCGGCAAGATCAGGTGATTTGATGATGCGCGCGCTGGATTCCTGGATGCGCACAATGGCCTCTTTCGGCGTGCGCGCCGGGGCGGTCAGTCCATTCCATGCCACGGCCTGGAAGCCTTTTAATCCTTGTTCGTCAAGCGTCGGCACTTCGGGCAGCGCAGCGGTTCGTGCAAGACTCGTCACGCCCAGCACGCGCAGTCGGCCCGATTTGATGAACGGCACCACTGAGGTCAGCCCGTTGAAGGCCATATCGACATGGCCGCCAACGAGATCCGCCAGTGCCGGTGCATTGCCCTTGTAAGGCACATGCATGATCTTCAGTCCGGCCATGGTGTTGAGCAGTTCGCCGGAAAGATGCGGGACGCCGCCACTGCCGGACGAACCGAAGTTCATTTGACCGGGCCGTGTTTTTGCCAGCGCGATCAGTTCCTTGAGATTTTTTGCCGGAACGCCGGGATGGACCACCAGTCCCATCGGCGTGGTGTTGATCAGCGTGATCGGCTCGAAATCCTTGGCCGGATCGTACGGAAGCTTGGTCAGGACGCTGGGTACGACAGTGAAAGGCGCGGGGGTCACCAGCAGCGTGTGGCCGTCAGGTGCGGACTTGGCGACGATGTCGGTGCCGATGACCGTATTGCCGCCGGGACGGTTATCCACAAGCACCTGTTGTCCCCACGCTTCACTGAGCCTGGGCGCAAGAATGCGTGCGATGACGTCAGTGCTGCCTCCTGCGGCGAAAGGCACGATCAGACGGACGGATTTGTTCGGATAGTTCTGTGCGTGTGCCAAGCCGGTGGTCAATAAAAATGCTAATAAAAACAAATACTTGCAATTCATGACTTCTCCTCTAAGCCTTTACCCGGGACGGTAAAGGGTGTTGAGCCTGCCCATCGCAACGCGGGCTTCGGCTTCTATGCGATCAACGATCGCGGCCAGGGGTTCGATTTTATCGGCGAACACCACCCCCTGCCCGCATGACAGCATGGCCTTTTCGACATCGCCGGTTTCGTAGGCCTTGCGACCGACAGTACCCATGATGTGCGGCAGGATGGTTTCAGTATTGACCGGTTGTTCTTGCTCAAGCTTCTGGATCATCGCGACATGGCCGGTCTTCAGCGCGCGCTGCGTGTTGCGCATGGACTGCAAGAGCAGCGTTGTATCGGCTTCACCCGCAGCGACCAGCCTTTCCTTGTATTGGCGGTGCGCCCAGATTTCCTCGGACACCAGGAAGCGCGTGCCCATCGCAATGCCGTCGGCACCCAGCGCCAGCGCGGCCACGAGTTGTTCGCCGGTGCCGATTCCGCCGGCAACGATCAGCGGGATTTTGACTGCACGTGCAGCCGCTGCGGCAGCGACCATGGTGCCGACCGGTTCAACGCCGGGATGGCCGCCGGCTTCGGCGCCGATGACAATGACCGCATCCGCGCCCAGCGATTCGGCTTTTTTCACATAGCGCATGACCCCCGGCACCTTGTGCACGACGATGATGCCGGCATCCTTCAGGCGCTTGATGTAAGCCTCGGGATTGTTGCCGGCGGTTTCGACGAACTTCACGCCTTCTTCAATCACTGCGTCGATCAATGGCGTAACCCGGTCGGTGCCATCGCGGCTGACGCGGATCATGATGTTGACGCCGAAGGGTTTGCCTTCGCTCAATTCGCGGCAGCGGCGGATGCCGGCGCGCAGCGCATCGACATTGGGAAAACTCGCCGCGGTCATGAAGCCGATGATGCCGGCGCGCGCAACGGCGGCGACATAGACCGGATCGGCCAGCCACATCAGGCCGCTGGCGACGATGGGCAGGCGGATGCCGTAGAGATCGGTGATGCGGGTTTTGAAGGGTGTGTTCATAAAGTCAAAAGCGTTTAGCCACAGAGGGAACAGAGTTCACAGAGAAAAACATGACCCACAGGTCAATGTCTTTGGATTTTTGTGGATTGTGCAGTTCTCTGTGCTCTCTGTGTCCTCTGTGGCTGGGTTTTAAGATTTCAGCTCTTCAGCACAACCAAAGCGTCTGCGGCAACAACGCCATCCGCATTGACGAACAGCGGATTGATGTCGATCTCGGCGATGCGGTCTTCGTGGTCTGCGGCGAGCAGCGACAGCCGCGAGATGGCGTCGGCCAGCGCGTCGATGTTGCACGGCGGCTTGCCGCGATAACCCTGCAGCAGTTTGACGCCCTTGATCTCGTGGATCATGGCTTTTGCGGTTTCGGTGTCAAACGGCGCGAAGCGATGGGTGACGTCATGCATGATTTCGGTGAATACGCCGCCGAGACCGAAGGCAATCACCGGGCCGAAGTGCGGATCGTTGACCACGCCGAGAATGACTTCTTCACCGGTGGCCATCTGCTGCACCAGAATGCCGGCGATGCGTGCGTCAGGTTTGTATTTTTTGGCGGCGGCGAGCACTTCGCGTGCCGCCTGCTTCAGGCCGTCGAGGCTGGTGATGTTGAGGCGGATCACGCCGGCTTCGGTCTTGTGCGGGATGTCGGCGGATTCGATCTTGACGGCGAGCGGGAAGGGCAGCGGCGTGGCCGTGAGTTTTTCGACGGCATCCGGAGCCAGCAGTTTTTCGCCGGTGACCGGGATGCCGTAGGCCTGCAGCAGCGCTTTCGAGGCATGTTCACCGAGCGTGCCTGTGCCTGACAGTTCGAGTTTCTGTTTGGCGATGGCGCGTTTGCCGCCGCGTGCGCGCGTTTCGTTGAAGACGCGGCGCTTGTTGGCGAAATCAGTCAGCGCTGCAAGCGCATCGACAGTCCGTCCCGGCGCGAGCATGCAAGGCACGCCGTTTTTCTCCAGATAGTCCATCGCGGCGCGGTTGTCGTCCGGCGAGGTCGGCCAGTTCAGCAGCAGCGGCTTGTCGATGCCTTTGAGCATTTCGATCAGGCCTTCGGCCCAGGCCTGTGCCACCGTGCCGCGCGGCGAACGGGCGACGATGGAATCAATATTGGGATCCGCGAGCACTTCGCGCATGGTCTTGGTGTACGACGCGAAGTTGTCGTTGTAGCCCTGCGCGGTGGTATCGATCGGGTTTTCAATCGAGGCGTAGGCGACGACGATGCCGCGCAGTGTTTCACGCGTCTTGTCGGTCAGCCGCGGCAGCGTCAGGCCACGCGCGTTGCAGCGGTCGGCGAGCAGCACGCCGGCGCCGCCGGACAGCGTCATCACGCCGACGCCGTTGCCTTTCGGCAGTTTCTTCGCGCGGAAGGCCTTGCAGTAGTCGACCAGGTCATCCACGTCATGCACTTCAACAAAGCCGCCTTCGCGGAATGCGGTGCGGAACAGTTCGTAACCGGCGGTGAGCCGCGCGGTGTGCGAGGTGGCAGCCTTGCTGCCGGCTTCGCTGTTGCCGACTTTCCAGATCAGGATCGGCTTGCCGAGTTCGAGTGCGCGTGCGCCGATGCGGCGCAGGCGTTTGCCTTCGGTGGTGCCTTCAAGGAATGCGGTGAGGATTTCGACGTCGGGGCGTTCGATCAGATATTCCATCCAGTCGAGTGCGGTCAGATCAGCTTCATTGCCGGTGGAGACGACATGGTTGAAGCCGAGCCCGTAATAACAGGCGACGGCGACCACGCCGAAGCCGAAGCCGCCGGATTGCGTGACCATCGCAATCGGGCCGGGCTTGAGGGTTTTGAGCTGCAGCGTGCCGCCGAAGCCGAGGCGGAAATCGGCATCAAGATTCAGCACACCGAGGCAGTTCGGGCCGACCACGCGTACGCCGCTGGACTTGATCGCGGCGAGCAGTTTGTCATTGAGTTCCTTGCCGGCTTCACCGGCTTCACTGAAGCCCGCTGAGAGGATCACCGCAAACGGGATGCCGGCCTTGCCGCATTGCTCAATCGCGCCCGGCACCAGGTGCCCTGAGACGGCGATCAATGCGATGTCGCAGGGTTGCGGCACGGCGGATACGTCGGGATAACATTTCAGTCCCTTGATCTCCGGATACTTCGGATTGACCGGATACACCTGACCCTTGTAACCGTATTCGGTGAGCAGCTTGATCGGTTGCCCGCCGATGCGGGTGAGGTCGGTGGAGGCGCCGATGACGGCGACGCCGCGCGGATCAAGAAGTCGATTGAGATCGGGTACGGTGTTTTGCTGGTTTGACATGGATTATTGGTTTGCTTCAATGACAGGGTTAACTGGATGATGAACGGGATGAACGGTTTATGAAGGATAAGGGCAGGGGAAATCACGCAAGACAAGTTCCTGGATTCCTGGTTTTTCCCCTGCTTATCCTGTCCGTCCTGTAAAAGTTTTTTAGTCGGTACGCATGTTGGCGGCCTTGACCAGGTTCGCCCACTTTTCTGTTTCGCTGCGGATGAAGGCGGCAAATTCTTCCGGCGTGCTGGCGATCGGTTCGGCGCCCTGGCCGGAGAGTTTTTCAAGGACGTCCGGCGAGCGCAGCGCCTTGACGGCTTCAGTATGCAGTCTTGCGATAATCGGTTTGGGCGTCGCTGCCGGTGCGAGCAGGCCGTACCAACCGCTTGCGCTGTAGCCCTTCAGGGTTTCGCCGATGGTCGGCAGTTCGGGCAACAGAGCCGAGCGTTTGCTGCCGGTCACGGCCAGCCCCTTGACCCTGCCCGACTTGATATGCGGAGTGATGATCAGGGTATTTTCATAACTCATGTCGACTTCGCCGGAGACCAGTGCAACGAGAGCCGGTGCGCCGCCCTTGTAGGCCACATGGGTGATGTCGACCTTGCCCATCAGCTTCAGCAGTTCGCCGGCAAGATGGGTGATGGTGCCGTTGCCGGAGGAGGCATAGTTGAGTTTCTTGCCACTGTTCTTTGCCAGCGCCAGAAGTTCCTTGACGTTTTTTGCCGGAACCGAGGGATGGGTGACCAGCACACTGGTGACGGTCACGCTTTGGGTGATCGGTGCGAGGTCGCGCAGGGTGTCATAGCCGAGTTTGGGATTCAGGCTCTTGGCCACCGCGAGGCCGCCGATGGTGCCCATGATGAGGGTGTAGCCGTCGGGCGCGGATTTCGCCACTTGTTCGGTGCCGATGGCGCCACCGGCGCCGCCGCGATTGTCGATCACGACCTGTTGGCCGAATGCTTCGGCCATTTTCGGCGCCATCAGCCGGGCGACGATGTCGGTGGGGCCGCCCGGCGGGAAAGGTACGACCATGCGTATGGGTTTGACGGGGTATTGTTGCGCCTGCAGCGGCAGTATCGGCGCAGCGAACAGCAGCGGCAGCAGGACAAAAGCCTTGTTCATGATGTTTTCCTCGGGATGGTGTTGTTATTGATCGACATGCGCCGTCAGCATCATGGACGGGCGTTGTGCAAAGTTCTGGTACCAGCCGGCAATGCGGTCGTGTCCCGCCCGCCAGCCCAGTTCGGCAAAGCGGAAATCAATATAGCCCAGCGCGCAGCCGATGGCGACATGGCCGATGTTGACCGGTTCTTCCGTCAGTGCCGCAGCCTCGCGGTCCAGTGCGGCCACCGCATTGCGCACCTTGAGTTCAAATGCTGCGAGTATGTCCTGCGACTGCTGGACAGGGGGGCGCAGCATTTCGTTGCGCCACAGCATCAGGTTGTCGGTCAGGTTGTTGCCCAGCGCATGACGGCGCAGTGCGTTCCAGCGTGCCGGTCCCGAGGACGGGAGCAGCGGACGGCCGCCGTGCAGGCTGTCGAGGTATTCGCAGATCACCGTCGAATCGTAGAGCGCGCTGCCGTCATCAAGCAGCAGGGTTGGTATTTTCCCGGTCGGATTGATCCGCAGCAGTTCAACGTTGGGCTTGCCCATGGCAACGGGGGTGCGTTCACATTCGATGCGCGAGGCCAGTCCGCATTCATGGGCGAAGATCATTACTTTGCGCACGAACGGCGAACGCGACGACCAGAAGAGCTTCATGAACCGAGCTTTTTCATGTAATCGATGATTGCTGCGGCGACCGCTGCCGGCTGTTCCGGAAGCAGGGCATGGGCGGCATTGTCGATTTTGGCGATGGTCACGCGATCTGCGCCCCACTGGTCGCGGTAGGTATAGATGCTGTCCGGCGGAGACAGCGGATCCTTAAGCGATAACACGTCCAGTACCTGTGCCTTACCGGCAGTCCACCATTCTTCCTTCGGGGTGGCTTCAGTGGCATCGCGTTCGGCGTGCATGACTTCTTCGTCCCAGCCCTCCAGCCAGACGCTGGCATCGTTGCCCGGCGCGAAAAACACATGCTGCAAATGCCTGAGCCTTTCCTGTTCGGGCAGATCCATCTGGTGGCATTTGTTGATCGAGTCGCGCAAGTCCTGCGCCAGCGGCCAGGTGTGGGTGGCTGCAAGCAATACCACTGCGCGAGTGAGTTGCGGGTAATCGGCGCCCATGGTTCGTGCGACAAAGTTGCCGAAGGCGTGGCCTGCAACCACGGTCGGTTCGCCGCCGTCGTGCTTGATCACTGCGGCGATGTCGTCGGCAAAATCGTGCAGGGTTATGCCGTGCAACGGGCCCGAACTGCCGCCAAGGCCGCGCGGTTCCGGACACAGCGCGCGGTAACCGGCATCCGCCAGACGTTGTGCGATGTCAAAGAAATCGGCGGCGCCGCGGCCCAGCGAAGGCATCATCACCACGCGCGGGCCTTTTCCGAAAGCGTTGACTACGATACGGACTGCTCCGCGTTCGACGGTAAAAGTGGACTGGGTCATAGCTGAATATGCTTAATTTTGGAATGCCGAATTCTACTCTGCGACGCCCCCGTACTTCCTGATTCTTCCAGTATATGGAGGGCTAAAAAAGAGCGAATTCTCAAAGTTCAGTATCGTTATTCCGCAGCTTGGACTTATTACATGAATGCGCTCAGGGCGCGCTGCAGTTGTGTGAAACGGGGGCATTCGCCTTCACCAATGCGATGGTGAAGTGGCAAGGCGACGATACGCCTGCGCGGAGTTTTCCGGAGCATGTCATGTTCCGGGTTTTTGACGGGGGTAGCGTAGAATTGTCCGATGAAACCCCCCAAGCGCCTGCAGTCCCTGATTGAAGAAGGTCTGATCGACTCCGTAGTGCGCCAGTTGATGAGTGGCAAGGAAGCCACCGTCTATGTAGTGCGCAGCGGCGGCGAAACGTTGTGTGCCAAGATTTACAAGGAAGCCACCCAGCGCAGTTTCCGCCAGGCCGTCGACTACACCGAGAACCGCAAAGTCAGGAATTCCCGTCAGGCCCGCGCCATGGCCAAAGGTACCCGCTATGGCAGGCAGCAGCAGGAAGCCGTCTGGCAGCGCGCTGAAGTTGATGCCTTGTACCGGCTCGCAGCCGCCGGGGTGCGTGTTCCTGCGCCGATCAACTTTCTTGACGGCGTGCTGCTGATGGAGCTGGTGTCTGATGAGTCCGGTGAAGCCGCGCCGCGGCTCAACGATGTTCTGTTGACGCCGGAACAGGCGCATGAGTACCACGCAATGCTGTTGACCCAGGTTGTGCGCATGCTGTGCGCCGGCGTCATTCACGGCGATTTGTCGGAATTCAACATTCTGTTGGCGGCTGACGGCCCGGTGATCATCGACCTGCCGCAGGCGGTAGATGCCGCAGGCAACAACCATGCGTGCCGTATGCTGCTGCGCGACGTGATCAATCTGCGTGATTTTTTCGGTCGCTACGCACCGGACTTGCTTATTACTGATTACGGTCCGGAAATCTGGGATCTTTACGAGCGGGGCGTGCTGCAAAACGATGCCGTACTGACCGGGCGTTACGAGCGCAAGGCAGGGGCAGTTGATTTGAGCAGTGTCATGCGTGAAATTGATGACGCTCGCGCTGAGGAGCAGGCACGACTGACGCGCATGGAGATTGCCGGCTGATGGCAGTCAGGCAAGGCCTGCTTCAGGTGGGGCGTTATTCAGCCTTGATTTTCGCCTCGCGGATGACTTTGCCCCAGCGCTCGTTTTCGGCGCGCAGGAATTCTCCGGTTTGTTCGGGGGTGCCGGTGGCAATGTCGCCGCCCATTGCGGCAAACTTTTCACGCATGTCCGGCGTTGACATGGCTGTGACCGACTCCGCATTCAACCGGTCGATGATGGCGCGAGGCGTACCTGCCGGCGAAAGTATTGCATACCAGTTGATGGCCACAAGACCGGGAAGTCCGGCTTCTTTTGAAGTCTGCACATCCGGAATTGAAACGTTGCGCTTGTTGTCGAGAATTACCAGTGCGCGCATCTTGCCGGTATTGACGTAGGACACCGCGCTGGAAATCACTACGATCACCATGTCTACGTCACCACTCAGCGCACCGGCGATGCCCAGTGTCGCGCTTTTATAGGGCACGTGGGTGAACCTGATTCTGGAAAACGATTGCATCAGTTCAGCAGCGAGGTGATTGGCCGAGCCGAAGCCGCCTGAACCGTAGGCAATCTTTCCTGGAGCGCTTCGCGACAGTGCGATCAGTTCGCGCATGTTTTTTGCGGGTACCGAGGGATGCACAATCACTACGTTGGGAATCGTCGCCAGCAGAGCCACCGGTGCAAAATCACGGATGCCATCGAAACCGACCTTGGGGTTCAGGTGAGGGTTGGTCAGCACCGGTACTGCGCCCATCAACAAGGTATAACCATCGGCAGGCGATTTCGCTGCGGCGACGTAACCGATATTTCCGGTGGCGCCGACACGTGGTTCAGGCACCACCTGCTGACCAAGTGCTGTCGATAGTTTGGTCGCTACCAGCCGGCCGACGGTGTCGGTGCCGCCGGCGAAGGGCAGGATCAGGCGCACGGGTTTGGTCGGATAATTCTGTGCCTGTGCGGTTGGATCGGCGGCCAGCAGGTAAAAGGTGGCGAACAGGATGCTGAAGGTTGTGAAGCGGCAAGTTGCTTTCAACATGGTGACGCTCTCCCCCGCATGCTGCATTTGAAAAACTTTTTTTGTGTGCGCGCCCGAACTGCGGCTATTTTTGCATCTGCTCGCTGTCGCTTTCCACCAGCGCCCAGACCCGTTTGAAGGGGCCACGGCTTTTCAGCAGTTCACCGCCGGCATCGGCCGCCATTTCCGGATCAATCCAGATCGGTTTGCCCATGCTCGCGGCGGCGTGGGCACGTCGGGCGTTTTCCTCGAACAGGAATGTGCCACCGACACATTCCTCAACATCGGCACCGGTGATTGCAGCACCATGCGCGCGCAACAGCACGGCACGGTGTGTCCCCAGTGCTTTTGCCAGTGCGACGCCGCGGTCGGGATTGCTGACCAGTCGGGGATCTTCGTAAGTCGGGATGCCGTCATGGAACAGCGTACCCATCAGGTGAATGGCACGCAGCTGGTGTTCGCTGGTCGTAAACGCGGTCGAATGCAGTCCGTGGTAATGGAAAATGCTGTTGATGTCCGGTCGCGCGCGCAGGATTTCGAGATGGAGCGGGTATTCGCCCGGGATGGCGCCCTTGCCGGAGACGATGCGGCCTTTCATGTCGATGATCAGGAAATCTTCGGGGTTGGCTCGCGGCCCCAGCGAGTGGCGGGGCAGCAGGAACAGTTCCGGGTCGTCGGGCAGGCGGGCACTGATGTGCCCGAAACCTTCAATGAAGCCGCGGCCGTAAAGAAAATGCCAGGACTTCAGCAGCTTGGTCATCAGTTCGTCGGGTGCATGCATGATGGCTTTTTCTGTTAAAGAACGCAGTTCATAAAATTTGTTCGCCAAACTTCTTCAGTGCCGCCGGTGACAGTGTCAAACCGAGGCCCGGTTGCTCTTTCAGATGCAGCATGCCGTTGGCGATCTTCGGTGGATCGAGGAACAGTTCGGCCTGCAGCGGATCGCGCTCCGGATCGGTGAAGGATTCGACGATGCAGCCTGCGGGGCTGCCGGCGACGATGTGGGCGTGGATGAAACAGTCGTGGTGCGGGGCGACCTGCACCTGATTCAGCTCGCACAGCGCTGCGAGTTTACGTCCCGTGGTAAAGCCGCCCATCATCGTGCAGTCGAACTGCAGGATCTGGATCGCGCCGTCTTCAACAAGGTCTCGGCAACCGAAGGCGGTCAGTTCGCTTTCGCCGGCTGACAGCGGGATATTGGTCTGCTGCGCGAGTTTGATCAGTTCGCGATGGTCGTCGGCCCAGCGCACCGGTTCTTCGAGCCAGCGCGGATTCAGCGGCAGCATTTCACGCGCTGCGGTGATTGCGGTGGGCAGGTCCCAGGCGCGGTTGACGTCAACCATCATGTCCTTGTCCGGCCCGATGATGTCGCGGATCAGTTCCAGGCGTTTCATGTCTTCCTTCAGCGAGACGCCGCCGACCTTGGCCTTGAAGCCCTGATGGCCCTGTGCCTTGAGCATCTGCATTTCATCCTTCAGTTCCGCCATGTCCTTGCCGTCGCGGTAGTAGGCGCAGGTGACGTAGCAGGGGATGACGTTGCGGAAGCCGCCGAACAGCCGGTACAGCGGCAGTTTGGCCGCTTTGCCGACAACGTCCCATGCCGCGATGTCGATCGCGGCGGCGATGCGCACGATGGCTTCGCGGGTCCAGCCTTTTTCGGAGGCTACTTTTTGGGCGGTCAGCCAGAAAATCCGGTCATGCAGTTTTTCCGGAGCCAGTGGATCTTCGCCGATGATGAAATCGGCGATGCCGGTCTTGAATGCCTTGATCGCTGCTTCGATCGGCGTGTAGCTGGTGGCGATACCGACGCCTTCAATGCCTTCGTCGGTAAACATGCGCACGAGAATTTCGTTGGCCTTGGGCACGATGAAGTTGCTGACCCAGTACGGGCGCAGGCCTTCGTCAGGGGCGCGCAGGATGTGGATTTCGAGTTTAGTGATTTTCATTGTCGTTCTCACGTATGTATTCGGCGGTGACGCCGGAGTTTAGCAGGGTGCGGCGGGGCTGAAACCGTCAGCCTTTACCCCCAGCAAGCTGTCGGCTTTCCGGCAATTTTCTGAGACGTAGTGTGGCCAGTGGCCCGAACAATGCGGCAACGCCCAGCGAGCACCATGCGAGTCCCCAGGCCAGTACTTCGGCATCCGGTTTTGCCGCACGCGTGGCGTCAAGCACCAAGCCAAACACCCAGGGGGAGAACGCGCCGGCGCTGAAGCCAATCACCGAACGCACCGAGTAGGCCGCTCCGAGATAACGCGGCGGTACGAGTTCCGTGACCGCGGTGGAATACACCGACGAGTCACCGATGGCGAGGAAGCTGTGGATTGAGGCGACGACCACCAGAAGCCACAGCGGCAACTGCACCATCCAGCCGAGCGCAAAACAAAGGGACATGCTGCTGATCGACATGATCAGGATGGTGGCGGTGCGTCCGTAGCGGTCGGACAGCCAGCCACCTGCGATGCTGCCACCCATGCTGGTGATATAGGTGATGGCGGTCAGGCCGGCGCCGAGGCTGGCGGCCTGCAGCAGTGTGCTGCCGGAGATCGCTGCGGAGGCGGCAAAAAATGCCGGCAGCCAGGCCTTGAGCCCGAGCAGTTCCCAGGAGTGGAAGGAATAGGCCCAGGTGACCAGCATCGCCGGTTTGTTTTTGAGTACGACCGGGATCGGATTGGCGGGTTGATCCCCTTGTACTGGATGAATCACGTTGGGCGTATGGCGCAGCGCGTAGATGGCGATCAGCGCACCGAGCACCGGACCGGCGGCATTGAGGATCAGTGCACCGCGCCAGCCGATGAAGGGGGCGACGGCTCCGGTCATGATCAGCGAGATTGCGTAACCCGCTGAAGCGGCTGCGAGGTAAAAACCCATCGAACGGCCACGGTTGGAGGACTGAAAGCGCTCCGAGATCAGCGTCAGGCCCGGCGTGTACGAGCCGCCGGAAAACAGTCCGGTCAAGCCATAGAGGATCGCGGCCGAATAAAAGTCATTGGCGAACAGTGCAAAGATCATTGCGGTAATGCTGGCCGCAATGCTGGAGGCGAGGAAGATGCGCCGTGCGCCGTACCGGTCGACGAGGAAGCCGATGGTGAACAGCGAGAACAGATAACCGAAGTGCCACGCGGACTGAATCAGGCCGGCCTGGCTCGCGCTGAGTCCCCATTCCGGCGTCACCAGCGGCATGATCGCCGAGTAGGCGGTGAAGATGATCGTGAAACTGGCGCGGCTTGCGCAAAGCCAGAGCAGCCAGGGCAGGTCTTTCCCGTGGTGAGTTGCGCTCAAGATCGGGATGAAGCGCCGTTATTACTGGTGCGTACGGCGCCCATCCCGTGTTGGGCGGATCAGATGGAGTCCCAGGAGAACACGTCGGCCGTACGCTCGACGGGGTTGTAGAACCCGGTCTTCAGCGCCGGATACATATGCTCGGCGCAACGCTCCGGCGTCCAGCCGTCGGCGCGGTGCACGCTGCGCAGCGGACGCGACTGGCTCATCAGGAAGATTTCGTTCTTGCGCGTGGCGAACACCTGGGCGTTGACGCCTTTTGCGGCATCGCTGACCAGGAACACAGCCAACGGTGCGTTGTGTTCCGGGGTGACCTGCTTGCGCTGTTCGATGCGTGCTGCAGTGACCGGATCCTTCGCGGGGATTGACGCGGTCATTCGCGTCCACGCCACCGGTGCAATGCAGTTGGAGCGCACGTTAAAGCGCGACATGTCGACCGAGATCGCCTTCGACAAGGCCACCATGCCCAGCTTGGCTGCGCCATAGTTGGCCTGGCCCATGCCGCCGATGAGGCCGGAGGTCGAAGTCATGTGCACGAAGGCGCCGGATTCCTGCTTGCGGAAATGGTCGGCGGCGTGGCGTGCGGTGTTGAAGGCGCCCTTGAGCATCACGTTGACGACCGAGTCCCAGTCGTTTTCGGTCATCTTGTGGAAAATCACGTCGCGCAGAATGCCGGCGTTATTGACCACGGCATCGATGCGGCCGAAGTTGTCCATTGCACACTGGATGATTTTGCCGGCGCTGCTGAATTCCGCGACGCTGTCGTAGTTGGCTGCGGCTTCGCCGCCGGCCTTTTTGATTTCGTTGACGATTTCCTGCGCAGGAGTCTGGTCGCCGCCGGCGCCGTCGAGCGCGACGCCGATATCGTTGACGATGACTTTTGCGCCTTTTTGCGCGGCCAGTTTTGCGATCGCCGCGCCGATGCCGCGACCTGCGCCGGTGACTACGACTACCTTGCCTTCGAGCATTTTTGCGTCTGCCATGATTGGACTCCTTGAAAAATCTGAAACTAAAATCTTTTTAGCCACAGAGGTCACAGAGAACACAGAGGAAAACCTTGAATCGCAAGTATGAACTCACAGGTTTTGCTCTTGCAGTTCTCTGTGCTCTCTGTGACCTCTGTGGCTAAGCTTTTTTTTTAATTAAATTATTTCCGCACGACCGTTATTGAGCACGGTAACGCCACGCGCCGGTACGGTGGCGCGGAAGGTGACAATCTTGCCGTCGACCCACATTTCGGTGCGGATGGTCTCACCCGGATACACCGGCGAGGAGAAGCGGCCCGACATGCTTTTAAGTTTCAGCGGGTCGTAGCCGCAAACCGACTTGACCAGTGCATGGCCGACGACGCTGAACGTGGCGCGACCGTGAAGGATCGGCATCTTGAAACCGGCTTTTGCCGCGTAAGCCGGATCGGCATGCAGCGGGTTGTAGTCACCGGACAGCCGGTAGATCAGCGCGGCCTGCGGCAGCGTCGGCAGGTCACAGCTGTGTTGCGCGGGCGTTTCGGGAATCGGCTGCACCGGCGGCGTCGGGCCAGACGGTCCGCCGAAGCCGCCATCCGCGCGGCAGAAGGTGGTCGAGGTCAGCGTGCAGATCAGGTCATTGCTGGCTTTGTCGCGTACGTCGCAGGCTGTCACCAGCAATGCGCCCTTGTCCTTGCCCTTGTCGAGCACCGCGGTGACGCGGGTCTTGCCGATGATGGTGCCTTCCACCGGCAGCGGCTTGTGGATGACGAAGCCCTGTTCGCCGTGCACAACGTGGCTGCGGGTGACGCCGGTATCGGTTGCGGCGTGCCAGGGGCCGGGGTAACCGAGGATGATGGCCATCGTCGGTAGCGCCTTGAGGTTTTCTTCGTAGACGAACTGCAGCTGGTTCTGGTCCATCGGATCGGCGCCGAGGCCGACGCCGAGGGCATAAATGATGGTGTCGCGCTTGGTCAGCTGTTGTTCAACTTGTGGAATATCGTAATTGAGAAGCTTCTGGTAATCGATCGGCATGGTCGTTCTCTGGGTGATGGGCGACGCGCTGCAGGAGCGGTTTGCCGCATGAAGTTTATGCGTGTTATTTTTTTCCCGAATATACTAGCATGACCCTGTTGCGCTCACGGACTACGACCGCATTGTGATCTGCGGACATAAAAACAGGATCCGATGTGCGCAAAGCGAACGGACAGCGCAGAGTACTGAGGAGAAAAATGCCGAAAAAACTGAGCGCAACGCAGGTGCGTGACTATCGTGCCGACGGTTATGTCTATCCGCTGGATGCCCTGAGTGCCGCAGATGTCGCGCGATACCGGGAGGAGCTGCGGAAAACCGAGGAACATCTCGGCGGTTCGCTGATGGCGGTGGACAAGAAGTACCGCGGCAACCTCCATTTCATGTGCAAGTGGGTCGATGAATTGGCGCGCACGCCGGCCATTGTCGATGCTGCGGAGGATCTGCTCGGTCCGGATATCCTGCTTTACACCACGCGCTTTTTCATCAAGGAGCCGCACAGCGAAGGCATCGCTGCGTGGCATCAGGACTCCACCTACTTCGGTCTGCGGCCTTTTGATCATGTCACGGCGTGGGTGGCACTGTGCAATGTCACCGCTGACACAGGGCCGGTGGAGTTTGCCGTCGGCAGCCATGTCCGCGGCCAATTGCAGCAGAAAAGCGGCCTGATCAAGAACAGCGTCAATACCGCCGGACAGATCATTGTCGAGTGGTTCGATCAATCAGAGATTGATCGTGCGATTCTCAAGCCTGGCCAGTTCTCTTTGCACCACACCTGCGTGGTGCATCAGTCGCAACCCAACCGCTCCGATGAGCGGCGTATAGGAATTGCGCTGAGTTATATCCCTACACGCACGCGTTACATCGGCAAGCGGCGCATGCCGGCGAGCCTGGTGCGCGGCAAGGATGACTACAATCACTTCGACCTGCAGCCCCGGCCGCAGGTGGATTTCGGCGAAATCGAGATGCAACGCCACGACACCACCTTCAAGGCCTATATCGAGTCGTTCTATGAGCAGCTCGGAGAAGCCGAGAAAGACCTGCCCCGGGATGCCGCTGCGGGCCTGGTGTATTGACTTTCTTTTTCCGTAACCCGTGGCGCGACCGGCAGTGCCGGTCACCGCTTTTGATTCAAGGATGACCCCATGTTGTTACTGCCCCGTCTGCTATCGCTGCTGTTTTTTACCATTGCTGCAAATCTTTCTTTTGCCCAGGTTTATCCGACCAAGGCCGTGCGCATGATCGTTCCCTTTCCTCCGGGTGCCGGCGTTGACATCGTTTCCCGCGCCGTCAGCGGCCGGCTGGCGGAAGCACTGGGCCAGCAGCTGATCATCGACAACCGCGCCGGTGCCGGCGGCATTCTTGGTGCGGAGCTTGCTGCCAAAGCCGCCCCCGACGGTTATACGGTTTTCATGGCGACCGCCGGCATTCTTACCGTGATTCCGCACATGAACAGCAAGACGCCTTATTCGGTGGAGCGCGACTTCATCCCGGTGTCGCTGGTCGCCAGCGTACCCAGCGTGCTGGTTGTGCATCCGTCGATGCCGGTCAAGTCGGTGAAGGACCTGATTGCGCTGGCGAAGGCCAAACCGGGTGAAATCAATTACGCCTCCACCGGTAACGGCACGCTGCCGCATCTCGCTGCGGAATTCTTCAAGCAGCAGGCCAAGGTCAATATGGTGCACATCGCCTATAAGGGCAGCGCGCCGGCCACCACCGATCTGCTGGGCGGCAATGTCCAGGTATTTTTCGGCAACATGCTGTCGGTGATCGAGCAGGTACGCAGCGGCCGCTTGCGTGCACTGGCAGTGACCAGCCTGCAGCGCCAGCCGGTGGCACAGGACATCCCGACCATGATCGAGTCCGGTTTTCCCGGGTTTGAAGCCGGCACATGGTTCGGCGTGCTGGTGCCTACGGGCACGCCGCGCGACGTCATCAACCGCCTGCATGGCGATGTGGTGAAAGCCGTGCGTCAGCCCGACGTACAGAAGCAGTTGGCAGGACAGGGTGCGACGACGATCGGCAATACGCCGGAGCAGTTTGCGGCCTACATCAAGTCGGAATCCGACAAGTGGGCAAAAGTGCTCAAGGCCTCCGGCGTCAAAGCTGACTAGCCGTTCGCAAGGATCATCATGGAAGTCACAAAAACCCTCGCGCGTTACATCGTGCAATCCCGGCGCGAAGACATTCCCGCTGACGTCCGCCATGAGGCAGCGCGCGCGCTGCTCAACTGGTGTGGCTGTGCGATCGGCGCATCACGTCACGAAACGATCAACAACATGCTCGCCGCCGTATTGCCGTTTGCCGGTCAGCCGCAGGCGCAGATCCTCGGTCGTCGCGAACGCACCGATTGCCTGCATGCGGCACTGGTCAACGGTGTCAGCTCGCATGTCTTTGATTTTGACGATACGCACGCCCGTGCCATTCATCCCAGTGCGCCGGTGTATCCCGCATTGCTGGCGCTGTCCGAATGGAAAGGCATCAGCGGGGCCGACCTCGTTCATGCGTTCGTGGTGGGCGTCGAGGCCGAGTGCCGGGTTGGTTTGTCGGTGTTCCCCGAGCATTACATGATCGGCTGGCACATCACCGGCACGGCCGGTGTATTCGGTGCCGCTGCGGCAACCGGCAGGTTGCTGGGACTCAATGAACAGCAGATGGCCTGGGCGCTGGGGATTGCGGCAACGCAATCGTCGGGCCTGCGTGAGATGTTCGGTTCGATGTGCAAGAGCCTGCATCCGGGGCGTGCTGCGCAGAACGGGCTTGCTGCAGCAATGCTTGCAGCCCAGAACTTTACCAGTTCAGAGCAGGGCATCGAGGCCAAGCGCGGTTTTGCGCATGTGATGTCCACCAAATTCGATCCCACGGTGATCACGGCTGAATGGGGCAAACGCTGGGAGCTGTCCTCGAATATGTACAAGCCCTTTGCCTGCGGCCTGGTGGTTCAGGGCACGATCGACGGCTGCATCCAGTTGAGGAATGAAAACAAGCTGGTGCCGGAGATGATCGAGCGCGTCGATCTCAAGGTCAGTCCCATCGTGTTCGAGTTGACCGCGAAAGAGAATCCGCAGACCGGGCTTGAAGGCAAGTTCAGCGTGTTCCATGCCGCAGCGGTCGCCTTGCACACCGGTATGGCGGGCGAGGCGCAGTTCAGTGACGAAAGCGTTCTCGATCCGGTGACGGTGGCGTTGCGCAAGCGCGTGCGCATCGAGCGGGATGAAAGCATCGGCCGCGTGCAGTCGCGCATCACCATCCAGCTCAAGGACGGCCGCAAGCTGGAGCGTTACGTTGAACATGCGCTGGGTACGCTGGAGCGGCCGATGAGTGATGCGGATCTTGAGGCGAAATTCCGCGGTCTGGCTGACGGCATCCTCAGCAAAAAGCAGGCTGACGAAGTGATCCGCTTGTGCTGGACCGTGGAGTCGCTGCCCGACGCCGGGGCGATTGCCCGCGCAGCGGCGGCATGAACGCGATGAAAGTCACGCTGCTTGGTACCGGCAGTCCCCTGCCGACGCTGAAGCGCGCGTCGTCGAGTTATCTGGTCGAGACCGGAAGCGATGTCATCCTGATTGATCATGGCCCCGGCGCTTTCCAGCGGCTGATGCAGGCGGGCAAACGCCCGACGGATGTGACCCATGTGTTTCTGAGTCATCTGCATTTCGATCATTGCGCCGATGTGATCCGCCTGTTCCATCATCGCTGGGATGCCAGCGGCGACAGCACGCCGCCGTTGCGCATTTTCGGACCGCCCGGCACGCAGGAATTCATTGACCGGGTATTCGGTCCGCAAGGGGCCTTCAGCCGCGATCTGGTGTCACGCACGCAGCATCCGCTGAGCATCGGCGCCTACAGGGAACGCGGCGGCACGCCGCCGCGGCCCTGGCCGGATACGCGGGTGACGGAGTTGACCGGACCGGGCGCGGTTGAATTTGAAGGGTGGCGAATGCTGCGCTGTGAGGTTCCGCATTTTCAGCCCTATCTCGACAGCTTTGCCTATCGCGTCGAGGCCGGCGGCAAATCGTTTGTCTACACCAGCGACGTCAATCTCGCACTGCCCGGCGGTGCGCCGGCAGCGCTGCGTGAACTGGCGACCGGCGCGGATCTGCTGGTGCACTACCTGAATGCTTTTGCGTTTGAGGCGCGCCATCCCGGCGGACTGGCTGGACCGCGGTTTGCAGCAGCACTGGCACGTGATGCTGCCGTGAAAACCATGGTTACCACACATCATGGCCCCTGGATTGATTCGAACGGCATGCCGGAGCGCCTGCCTGCCGAAATACGCGAAACCTATGCCGGGCAAGTGGTTTGGGGTGAGGACTTGATGTCCTTCACGCTATAGTTGCTGCATGCTTGCCGCAGCTCCGGCGGCGAACCTACAATGCGTGCCAGCGGTGCCGCTTCAGAGCGCCGGTTCAAATCGAGGAGAGCTCCGTGAAATCATCAATTATCAGCGTTGCCGTTTTCGCTGCCTTTGCCGCACCCGTTGCGCTCGCACAGGGAACTGCGGGCGGCTACCCAAACAAGGCGCTGCGCATGGTCGTGCCATTTCCGCCGGGCGGCGGCAACGACATTCTGGCGCGTACGCTGGGGCAGCGGCTGTCCGAGGTGACCGGCCAGCAGGTGGTGGTCGACAATCGTGGTGGTGCCGGCGGTGCGCTGGGTGCGACGATTGCAGCCACTGCGAACCCCGACGGCTATACGCTGTTCCTGGGCAGTGTCGGCAATCTGGCGCAGACCCCGGCGCTGAAGGCCGACCTGCCATACAACCCCGTGCGCGATTTTGCACCGGCGGCACTGGTCGCCGTGTCTTCATTCATGCTGGCCGTTAATCCCTCCGTTCCCGTCAAATCGGTACAGGAACTGATTGCACTGGCCAAGACCAGCCCCGGCAAACTCAACTATGCATCCGCCGGTGCCGGCTCCTCGCTGCACATGGCAGCGGAATTGTTCAAGTTCGCCACGGGGACTGACATGCTGCATGTTCCGTACAAAGGCGCAGGTCCGGCAATGACCGACCTGGTCAGCGGGCGTGTGCAACTGATTTTCAGCACGATGCCGCCGGTGCTGCCGCAGGTGAAGAGCGGCAAGCTGCGCGCCATTGCGGTGACCACGCTGAAACGTGCGGCGGCGGCGCCGGATGTGCCGACCGTTGCCGAATCCGGTGTGAAGGGTTTTAACGTGTCGAACTGGCAAGGCGTGCTGGCACCGGCGAAAACGCCGGCGCCGCTGGTGAAGAAGCTCAATCAGGACATCATTGCGTCACTGAAGCTGCCGGGAATGACCGAAGCGCTCGCAGCGCAGGGGCTGGAGCCTGCCGGCGGGGCGCCGGAAGAGTTCGGTGCGCTGATCAAGTCGGAGATCGCCAAATACACCCAGGTGGTCAAGGCGGCGAACATCAAGGTCGATTGATGCGCGCGGGGCGGGCAATCCGCGTCAATGCGGCTCGGACTCGCCCTGCCACAGCATTTCGTAACCGAGTTCCTGGCTGTCAGTGCACAATTCCGCCAGCGCGGCGAACTTGGCGTTGAAGATCTGATCGGCGTGTGATTTCTCGTGTTCCTCAAAGGATCGCCAGTAGGTGACGATGGCCACGTGATCATCCACCGCGCCGGCCGTGCTCAACGAACCTTCCGCTGAAACAAATCCCGAAAAGCGGAACACCTGACCGGCGATGAAGCCGCCCTTGTCGCCGCCGTAAGTGGTCTTGACCACGTTGCACATTTCCCCCAGCGCGAGCTCAACGTCGTCGAAATTGACGCCGGGCTTGAGTTTGACGGTGTTGATCAGCATTTTGGCGCCGAACGGGATGGCTACAGCTTCGAACATGACAGACTCCTGGGGAGAGGGGCGGACGCTGCAAAGTGTAGTCGCAACCCGCATTTTGCGCAGTAGTCAGTGGCGTGCGGCGCTGCCTTCCCGGCGCGCACGCCGCCAGTCCCATGGCGGTACCGGTGCAACGTCGATCCATAACCCGTCCTGCCGCAAGCGTGCGCCGGCCTCGGCCTCACGATACTGCTCGCGGTCGGCGCTGCTTTGCTCGCGCTCGTAGGCGCGGTAGTGCCAGGCAAGACCGGCGGCGACCATTGCCAGACCGACATCAGGGCCGGGCTTGCAGGTCGCGCATCCCGCAGTCGTTACTTTGACGATGCCGATGCGGCGCTGATAACGGTCGGTTTTTCCGCCGTCGATGGTCACTCTCTGGTTTTTGGCGATTGCTGCAAGGGCTTCGGTGGCACGCCGACCAAAGGGCTGGCCGCGCTCCGGCGCATCGATGCCGGCCAGGCGGATCTTGTGGGAATGCATCCGGTCATCGAGTACGGTCAGTGTGTCGCCATCGGCGACGTGGATTACGCGGCCTTCCAGCACTGCGGCGCAGGGCGATTGCGCAAGCAGTGCAAGCAGCAGCGGCAGCGCGCGGGCGGTGCCGGTGATCCCGCGAACCCGTTGCCGGTCCGGCACTAGGCCGGCTTTTGCAACATGACGATGCGATTGCTGTTGGTGCCGCGTTCGTTGTTGCCGATACCCCAGATGTTCGCTGTCTTCGTGAATTTCTGGGTATTGATCAGGATGGCTTCGCAACGGAAGCCGGCTTTGGCGCCCAGCGGCACCACGGCTTCGTCGAGGTTGACCGAACCGCGTTGTACTTCACCGACTTCGAATGCCACCCAGCCTTTGGGGCGCGTGACTCGATAAAGCTCGCACAACACCTCCTGCATCACTGCCGACCACTCGTTGACGCTGGTCGCCATGGTGATGCCGGCTCCGATGGATTCGGCATCGAGGCTGTTGAACCAGCATCGCAGCCAGTTGTCCTTGGCGTATTGAACGACATTGAGGAACGGCGGCGAAGTGACGGTGAGCTGGACGCTGTTGTCCGGAATGTCTGCGGTCTGCCCGGCGGGTCCCTCAAGGAACAGGGCTTTGGATGCCGCCTGCTGCAAACGCCATCGCGCCGCGGCATTGATGTCGCTCTGCAATTGCATCGACTTGCGCAGGATCAGTGCGCGCACATCACGGTATTCCGGCGACTTGCCTGTTTTTTCATTGATACGGATCTGGCTTTCCGGTGAAACCGCCTGGTTGGGCGGCAGGGTGTAGGCCGAAAAGAAACCCGGCGAGTGGCCGGTCAGGCGGTTGGTGGCGACCATGCGGATCCAGCGGTCGGCATCGTCTTCCTTGCCGCTGTCGCGCCGCTCAGCAAGATAGTTGCGCAGATTCAGCAGTTCGCGTTCGGTGTCCGGGTGATAGAACATCGACAGGTCGATGTCGTTTTTCTGCTTCGCGCTGACCTTGATTGCGCGCAATCGCACATCAATGTTGGCGATCAGCGGCGCTTCGAGGCGCGGCAGCGTCAGCATGGCCGACAGCGGATTGATGTCGTTTGCAATCACGTTGCGGCCCATCAATGCCGCCTCAACAGCCGTGGTGCCGCGCCCGCTGAACGGGTCATAAATGAAATCGCCGGGTTTGCTCAGTCGGTCGATGAAGTAGGCCGGCAGTTGTGGCTTGAAGCAGCCGCGGTAAGAGACTTCGTGCAGCGGATTGGCCTGGCGCTGTTTGCTGGTCCAGAACTCCTGTTCATAGACCGGCACGCCATTGATGCGGCGGGGTGGCGGCGTGGCGCGTGCCCGGCGTGCGGCCGGTGCGGTGACTGCAAGATCGTAAGCGGTGACGGTTGCGACAGCAGCCATTGCGCACTCCTCTGCGGGTTGAATTGCAGCGGAGAGTACGCCCCTGTCATAAAAAGTACAAGCAGCTTGACGTTATTGTCGGGACCTGCGCTCCACCTTTGCGGCGGAGGGTACGCTTCTGTCACGAAAAGTACAAGGCCTGGATGTGCCTGTTCAATTCGATGAAGCCGGTTTTGATGAAACCAGGCGATGGATCACAGCGGTGCAGCCCCGAGGGGGCCGCGTGGAGGCGCATCGGATGATGGTTTCAGTTTTTCTGCGGTTGAGCGGAAAGCAGATCATCCACCGCTTCGATCCAGTGCCTGACCGGTATGTTGGTCGCGCCTTGCAGGTGAGTCTGGCAACCGATATTGGCGGTGAGAATTTGTGCCGGTGCATGCGTGGTGAGCGCGCGAACCTTGTTGGCCTTGAGTTGTGCGGAAATCTCCGGTTGCAGGATTGAATACGTGCCTGCCGATCCGCAACACAGATGGGCGTCAGCCAGCGGTGCAAGATCAAAACCCAGTCCAGCGAGCAGTGTCTCCACGCGGCCTTCGAGTTTCAGGCCATGCTGCAGTGAGCAGGGCGGATGAAAGACAAATTTTTCATTGGGCAGGTTTTTTTCAAGTAATTGTTTTAATTGATTATTTTGTTTCTCAATGACGGTGCTCAGATCGCAGGCCAATGCCGAGATGCGTTTGGCGCGTTCGGCATAATCCGGGTCTTGCGCGAGCGCATGGCCATAGTCGGTGATCATCGTGCCGCAACCGCTGGCGGTGAAGACAATGGCTTCGGCGCCCTGTTCGATGTGCGGCCACCACGCATCAATGTTACGGCGCATTGCGTCCAGCGCCTGTGCTTGCTCGTCGAGATGGAAGGTCACCGCGCCGCAGCAGCCGGCGTTCGGTGCCCGCACCAATGAAATGCCCAGGCGGTCGAGTACCCGCGCTGCGGCGGCATTGGTGGCCGGTGACAGTGAGGGCTGCACGCAGCCTTCAAGTACCAGCATGCGCCGCGCCTGCCCCCCGATCGGCCATGAACGCGCCCGCGCCGCGGCTTCAGGAACGATATCGTCCAGCACTTTCGGCAGCATGTTACGCACGATGCGTCCCGCTGCAAGCATTGGATTGAACAGCGAAGGCCGCGGCAGTACGGCGGCTAGACCCTTGCGCTGCATTTGCGCAAAGCCGCTGCGCGGCACCAGTTTGGCAACAACCTCGCGGCCGATGTCGAGCAAGCGGCCGTACTGAACGCCGGAAGGGCAGGTGGTTTCGCAGGACCGGCAGGTCAGGCAGCGGTCGAGATGCAGTTGTGTCTTCGCGGTGGCTGGCGCGCCTTCCAGCACCTGTTTCATCAGGTAGATGCGTCCGCGCGGCCCGTCGAGTTCGTCGCCCAGCAGTTGATAGGTCGGGCAGGTCGCGGTACAGAACCCGCAGTGTACGCATTTGCGCAGGATGGCTTCGGCTTCGCGGCCCTGCGGCGTGTCCTTGATGAAATCGGCGAGATTGGTTTGCACAATTCAAAACCTTTTTTAGCCACAGAGGGCACAGAGAACTGCAAAAACGCGAGAGCTTACTTTGTGTTCTCTGTGAACTTTGTGGCTGATGTTTTTGATTTTTATAACTCCGGATACATGCGGCCTGGATTGAGGATGCCTGCCGGGTCGATCGCCTGCTTTACGCGTTTATGCAGTTTCAGCATTGCCGACGGCAGCGGATGGAAAGCGCCCGTTCGCACATCGCCTCCGCGGAAACGCGTGGCGTGACCGTCGCCGCTGCGCGCCGTTTTGCGCACGCTCATGGCGTCGCTGTCACTGCGCAGCCAGCGCAATGCACCGCCCCATTCAATCAGTTGCGCACCCGGCAGTTGCAGTTCACTGGTGGTTGATGACAGCGAAATCCGCCACAGCGGTTGATCACCTTTAAAAAACGCATGGCTCTGGTTGCGGATGCTGTGCCAGAACGCTGCGCCGTCGGGGACCGTTTCGCCGCCGATTTTGGCTGCTGCGGAGTGGACTGCGGGCGTCGCACCGGCCAGACGCAGATACAGGCGGCCGTCGACGTGGCAGGTTGCGGTGATCGGCAGCGGCTTGCTGGCCCATTCATTCATCAGGGTCAGCGCCTCCTCCTGCGTCTGTTCGCGGCACAGCGTCATTTCAGCCGGAGGCAGCGGCAGCGCTTTCAGTGACACTTCAAGAATCACGCCCAGCGTGCCCAGCGATCCGGTGATCAAACGCGACACATCGTAACCGGCGACATTCTTCATCACCTGGCCGCCGAAGCGCAGATCGGTGCCGCGGCCGTCGAGCATGCGCAGCCCCAGCACAAAATCGCGTGCCGAGCCGGCGTAGGGGCGGCGCGGCCCCGACAGTCCTGCGGCGATGCAGCCGCCCAGCGTGGGATTGCCGGCGAAATGCGGCGGTTCGAAACCGAGCATCTGGCCTTGTTCGCGCATGGCCGTTTCGATTTCCGCCAGCGGCGTGCCGGCGCGCGCGGTAATCACCAGTTCGGTGGGCTCGTAATCGATGATGCCGCGATAGCCGCGGACGTCCAGGTCATCGCCGCTGGTCGCATTGCCATAAAAGGACTTGCTGCCGCCGCCGCGGATCTGCAGCGGACGGTTCGCGTCGGCAGCGGCGCGTATGGATTCCGCGAAGGATTGGGCCGGATCTGTCATGCCTAGAACCGGGGAAGATCCGGAAATTTTTCCTGGCCGGAATGCACATGCATGCGGCCGAACTCGGCGCAGCGATGCAGCGTCGGCACCGCCTTGCCCGGATTGAGCAGAGCGTGTTCGTCGAAGGCGTGTTTCAGCGCATGGAAGGTTTCCAGTTCGGCGCTGCTGAACTGCACGCACATCGAATCGATCTTTTCGACGCCGACGCCGTGTTCACCGGTGATGGTGCCGCCTACATCGATGCACAGCTTGAGGATTTTGGCGCCGAAGTCCTCGGCGTTTTTCAGCTGGTCGGCATCGTTGGCATCGTACAGGATCAGCGGATGCAGATTGCCGTCGCCGGCATGGAACACGTTGGCGCAGCGCAATGCGTATTTCTTTTCCATCGCCGCGATGCCGCGCAGCACTTCAGCGAGGCGTTTGCGCGGAATGGTGCCGTCCATGCAGTAATAGTCCGGCGACAGCCGGCCCACGGCGGGGAAGGCGGCCTTGCGTCCCGCCCAGAAACGCAGGCGCTCGGCTTCATCGCGCGAAACGCGAACCAGATGAGCGCCGCTGTCCGACATGATTTTTTCAATGCGGCTGATTTCGTCAGCGACTTCTTCGTACGTGCCGTCGGATTCGCACAGCAGGATGCCGGCGGCATCGGTCGGATACCCGGCGTTGACGAAGGGCTCCACGGCGAGCAGCGCCGGCTGATCCATCATCTCCATACCTGCGGGAATGATGCCGGCAGCGATGACGTTGGCGACGGCCTGACCTGCGGCGCCGACATCGTCGAATGCGGCCAGCACCACTTGCGCACATTCCGGTCGAGGCAGCAGCTTGACGGTGATTTCAGTAACGACGCCGAGCAGGCCTTCGGAGCCCGTCATCAGGGCCATCAGGTCGTAACCCGCGGCATCCAGTCCGCCGCCGCCGAGTTCAATGATCTCGCCGTCGATGGTGGCGACGCGCAGCTTGAGGATGTTGTGCACGGTCAGACCGTATTTGAGGCAATGCACGCCGCCGGAATTTTCAGCAACGTTGCCGCCAATCGAGCAGGCAATCTGGCTGGAAGGGTCCGGTGCGTAATAAAGACCGTACGGTGCAGCGGCTTCGGAAATCGAAAGATTGCGCACGCCGGGCTGTACGCGCGCAGTGCGCGCCAGCGGGTCGATAGCCACAATTTTCATCAATTTCGCCAGTGACAACAGCACGCCGTTGCCCATCGGCAGTGCACCGCCGGAGAGGCCGGTGCCGGCGCCGCGCGCAGTGACCGGCACGCCGAGGCCGGAGCAGGTTTCGAGAATGGCGCAAACCTGTTCCTCGTTTTCCGGCAGGGCCACGACCATCGGCACCTGGCGATAGGCGGAAAGACCATCACACTCGTATGGCGTAACGTCCTCGCGTTCGAACAAAACGCTGTGTTCGGGCATGAAGGCGCGCAACGCAGCGCAGACAGCGCGCTGGCGCTCAAAGTCGACGGGGATGGTCTGCACCGGGGCGTTCATCTTCGGATTCTATATCAGGCTGTGGATTCGCCGCCGAAGCCCCCCGATTTTGTGCGAAACTCACAGTTGTTTCGGCCGGTGTCGCCTGCGGTGCCTAAATGGCCGGATAAGTCAGCAATAAATCAACAGAAAATCAGTAAATTCCAATTCCGTTCGAGAGAGATCAGACCATGACTGCAACAACTCAGCGCAAGGGCCCGCTGGCCCGTTTCCGTGTAATCGACCTGACGCGTGTGCGTTCCGGCCCGACGGCCGTTCGCCAGCTCGCCGACTGGGGCGCTGACGTGATCAAGATTGAAACCCCGCCGGGCCTGAACCTGTCCGACGGCTGGGGCGGCAAACGCACGGGTGCTGATTTCCAGAACCTGCACCGCAACAAGCGCGGCTTCACGCTGAACCTGAAAGATCCCGACGGCCTGGCGATTTTCAAGAAACTGGTCGAGAAGTCGGATGTGGTGGTCGAGAACTATCGTCCGGACGTGAAATTCCGTCTCGGCATCGATTACGAATCGCTGAAGAAGGTCAACAAGAAGATTATCCTCGCCAGCATTTCGGGTTTCGGTCAGACCGGCCCCTACGCCAAACGTCCCGGCTTCGACCAGGTCACGCAGGGGATGGGCGGACTGATGGGCATCACCGGTGAGCCGGGGCAAGGCCCGATGCGCGCCGGCTGCGCGGTGTCGGATTCGGCCTCCGGTCTTTATTGCGCACTGGGCATCATGACCGCGTTGCTGGAGCGCGAAGCGTCGGGCGAAGGCCAGTGGGTTGAAGTCTCGCTGCTCAATGCAATGATCGCGCTGCTCGATTTCCAGGCGGCGCGCTGGACCGTGGAACATGAAGTACCGGAGCAGGCCGGCAACGATCACCCGACCTCGATCCCGACCGGCGTGTTCCAGACCAGCGACGGTTATATGAACATCGCCGCCGGCGACAACGAAATGTTCGCGCGGCTGTGCAAGGCGCTGGGCGCCGAAGGCCTCAATGAAAAGCCCGAATACAAGGATCGCCAGACCCGTTCGAAAAACCGCGTTGCGCTGAACAAGGAACTGCAGGCGCTGATGGTCCAAAAAGACAAGGCGTACTGGACCGCGCGTTTCGAGGAATGCGGCGTGGCCGGCGGCCCGATCTACAAGATGAACGAAGTGTTTGCCGATCCGCAGGTGATCTATAACCAGATGGCAGCGCCAGTGACCATTCCGGGCGTCGGCGATGTTGCGCTGGTCAACCAGCCTGTCCGTCTGTCGCGCACACCGCATGAAATCCGCAGCGTCACCCCGGATTGCGGCCAGCACACGGATGAAATCCTGCGCGAGATCGGTTTTCGCGACGGCGACATCGCGGATCTGCACAAACGCAACGTTGTCTGATTCCGCTTCGTAAACCGCATGATCCGCGTCGTCAGTGATGACACGCCGCTCAGTGCGCCGGTTTTCACCACGGTGATACCGGTGCGCTGGGGCGACCTGGACGCCGACGGCCATGTCAACAACACCGGGTTCTTCCGTTTCATGGAGGAAACCCGCATGCGCTGGATTTCCGGCATGGGTATTCCCACCGTGCCGCCGCATCCGGTAATCGTGCTGCTCAATGCTGCCTGCCATTACCTGCGGCCGGTTGGTTATCCGGCCACGCTGGGGTCGTCGCTGCACATTGGCCGTGTCGGCCGCACCAGCGTGCAGACCCATTACACGCTGCGTGATGTGGATGCCGGTGTTGCCTGTGCAGAAGGTTATGCCACGCTGGTGTGGTATGACCCGCGCGATAAAAAGTCAGTCCCCTTGCCCGATACCTTGCGCAAAGCCTGCGGAGTTTCCTCATGAGCACGACACTTTCTCCTGACCTGCAAAACCTGTTCCGCCGGTTCGGCAAGGCCTTCAATGCCTGTGATATCGACGCTATCCTCTCCTGTGTCACCCCGGATTTTCGCTGGATCATGGCGCGCGGCCCCGAAGCCCCGCATGGCCGGATCGTTACCGGTCGTGATGCCTTGCGCGCAGCATTATTGGAGCGCGAACAGGAACTGACGGGCATCCGTTTTTCCGAAGCGCAGGTGTTTGCCGCGGGCGACAACGTCATCGGCACCTTCCGCATGTTCTCCACCCGTCGCGCCGATAACGCCGCCATCGATTTGCGCGGCTGCGACATTTATACCGTTCGCGATGGCCTGATCGCCTCCAAGGACAGTTACTGGAAACAGGTCACGCCGGACGTCTGATGCGCTGGTCTCTGCTCCGTATTGCCTTGCTTGCGGCTTGCCTGTCCGGCGCGGTTGCAGTCCACGCTGCGCAGTCGCCGGAAGCCCGCGACATGGCGCTGGTGGGTTTCCATGACCTGCAGGGACGCGGCGCCTATCAACCGGTGATCCATCAGCAGAACGGCCGCTGGCTGGCCTATATCGGTCATCACCACGGCGGCGCGGTCAATCCGCTGAACGGTGTTCGTGAAGACAACGGCACCTCGGTGATCGATGTGACCGACCCCGCGCAACCGAAACTGCTGCATCACATTCCCGGTGGTCCCGGCGGTGAAGCGCAGATGGTGCGTGTGTGCAGCGGCCGCGATCTGCCGCGTGCATCACGTGAGCGCACTTACATGCTGCGCACGCTGGGCCACAGCGCGCATGAGGTCTGGGATGTCACTTTACCGGGGCCGCCGCAGCGCCTCTCCGTAGTCGCCGACGGGCTCCGCGGCACGCACAAGAACTGGTGGGAATGCGATACCGGCATCGCCTACCTCGTGTCCGGTGTGCCGGGATGGCGCACCTGGCGCATGACGCAGATTTTTGACTTGGGTGATCCCGCAAAGCCGGTGCATATCCGCGATTACGGACTGCCCGGTCAGGAACCGGGCGCTGCGACCCGCGTGCCCACTGGACTGCATGGTCCGATCTCGACCGGTCCCTCCGGCAATCGCGTTTATTTCGGTCACGGCACATCGAGCGCCGGTATTCTGCAGATCGCTGATCGTGAAAAACTGCTGAAAGGCCCAAAAACACCGACACGCGAGAATCTGCTGCAGCCTCAGACCGGCCGTTTTGACCTTGACCCGGACTATGGCGCGCATACCGCATTTCCGCTGACAGGAATGGAAGTCACTGCGCCCGACGGCCGTCGCGGCAAAAGGGATTTTGTCGCCGTTACCAACGAGGCTTTGTCCGACGGGTGCGGCGGTGCGCAGCAGAAGGTATGGTTCATTGATGTCACCGAAGAGGCGATGCCGAAAGTGGCCTCCACCTGGGCGCTGGACGCGAAATTGGGAAACTACTGCGCACGTCCCGGCCGCATCGGTGCGCATTCGTCAAACGAAAGTTTCACGCCGATCTACTACCGCCGGGTCCTGTTCATCGCGCACTTTAATGCCGGCGTGCGTGTGCTGGATATCCGCGATCCGTACAAGCCGAAGGAAATTGCTTATTTTGTTCCTGACAGCAACGGGCGCACGGTCACCACCAACAATGTAGAGGTCGATGACCGCGGTTATATCTACATCGTTGACCGCCACGGGCTGGGCATGCACATCCTGCAACTTACCGGCGCCGCTCGGCAAGCGGCGAATTTCAGGGACTAAAGCCCAAGAGCTGACAGATCGAGCTTTTTGCCTTTCACCGGCGGACACCAGAAATAAGCGCCGGTGAGTGGCCGGGTGAATTTGAACAACGCATCGGTAACGCCGTCCTCGACACCGACTATGCGACGCAGCAGTGCTTCGTGCGGATCAAAGGTCGCGCCAAAAGCCGTGAATACCAGACCGCAGCGTGATTCATCAGCCCAGGGCATTGATCGGCGCACCACAAAGGCTTCGGGGTCGAAACTTTCCTGCGCCGTGCGTTTCACATGCGCGGATTCCGGTGCATCGTCGATTTCCTCATTTTCGGAAATGCGGCGGCCGAAGGTGTGGTCGCGTTCCTTCGCCGGCATGCCTTCGAATCGGTGCATGTCATGGTCCCATTGCTGGACCGCGACAAAACTGGAGCCGGCGATACCTTTGCGTCTGGAGATGGCGGCAGCGACCGCTTTTTCTTTTTTCGGATTCTCGGTGCCGTCTTCGTAACCGGTCAGATCGAGCCCGGCGCCGTAGGTAAAAGCGTCGATCACTTGCGCCGGCTTGAAGGCGGTGGCCAGCAGGTCGTCCAGCGCGCGATGGCGGTTGACGATTTCGCCGCGATCATCACCGCGCAGCCACAGCCACAATGCGGCCGGCGTGGATGGAATGTCGATGCCGTAGCCGCTGAATTCCGGAAATGTGCGCAACTCGTCGATGCCGCATTGAAGGGCTGAAACCAGGGAGAACCCCAGACCAGCCACCGTTTTGTTGCCGTCGCAGTGTGTACATAACGCAACGAGTGCCTTGCGAGGATCGGCGCCGGGCAGCAGGTTGTAGGTAACATAACGGGCAAGCGGTGGTATTGGGGCAAGTATGCCGGGCTGCGGGCTGGACATTTAAACCTCGTTTGAATGAAACGTTTGTCACTGATTATCACACTGAAGCGACGTCAAGGTGTATCCCCGGATGCCGTCACGCACGCAGGTTTTGACCGGCGTCAAAGCTTCGCGCAGAATTACCGCTCCACGATAAAAAATTGCAGCGGCCAGAACATGGACCGCCTCAGGCAGGAGATTCCGTGTCACGCATCATCCATCGCAGCCTTGGTCACTACTACCCGCGGGCCGTTGCCGGTGATGGCCCGTACCTGATCGACAGCAACGGCAAACGTTATATCGATGCCTCCAGCGGTGCAGCCGTATCCTGCCTCGGCCACAGCGATCATGAGGTGGTGGCGGCGATCAAGGCCCAGCTTGATCAACTTCCGTACGCACACACGTCTTTTTTCACCACCGAACCCGCCGAGTCGCTGGCCGAAGACCTCGTCAAACATGCACCTTCCGGACTCAATCATGTTTATTTCTGCTCCGGCGGTTCCGAAGCTGTGGAAGCGGCGATCAAGTTCGCGCGCCAGTATGCCGTCGAATCCGGGCAGGGCAGCCGCGAATTCCTGATCGCACGTCGTCAGAGTTATCACGGCAGCACGCTCGGCGCGCTGGCCGCCGGCGGGCGTGAATCCAACCGCCGCGGATTCGAGCCGCTTCTGGCGCCGGTACGTCATGTTTCGCCCTGTTATGAATACCGCGACCGCCGGGCCGATGAAACTCAGGAAGGTTATGCGCAACGCTTGGCCACCGAACTGGAAGCCGAAATCCTCAAGCTTGGGCCGCAACGCGTGTTTGCCTTTATTGCAGAGACGGTATCGGGTGCGACACTCGGTGCAAGCACGCCGCCGCCTGACTATCTGAAACTGGTGCGCGACATCTGCGACCGTCACGGCATCCTGCTGATTCTGGATGAAGTGATGTGCGGCATGGGCCGCACCGGCACGCTGTGGGCCTGCGAACAAGAGGATGTCATTCCAGACATCGCCTGCATCGCCAAGGGACTGGGCGCCGGATATCAACCCATCGGGGCGACACTGTGCTCGGACAAGGTCATTGATGCTGTACGGTCAGGCAGCGGCGCTTTCGCGCACTCGCACACCTATATCGGTCATCCGACCGCCTGCGCCGGTGCACTGGCGGTCCAGCGCGCGGTGCGCGAACGCGGACTGCTGGCGCAGGTGCGTGCACGCGGCGCGTATTTCGAACAACAGTTGCGCACGCGTTTTGCTGGACATCAGCATGTCGGCGACATCCGCGGGCGCGGCCTGTTCTGGGGCGTGGAGCTGGTCGCGGACCGTGCGAACAAGACACCGTTTGATTCCGCGCTGAAACTGCACGCAAAAATCAAGGCCGCCGGCATGGAGGAAGGGCTGCTCTGTTATCCGATGGGCGGCGCCGCCGACGGCAAGCGCGGCGACCATGTGCTGCTGGCGCCGCCGTTCATCGTCAGCGAGGCCCATCTCGATGAAATCGTGAGCGCGCTCGACCGAACATTTAAATCCGCAATTTCTGCAACGACCGCCTGATAAGCGGTTTCGGAACACCCCGCTGCAGGGTGCACGTCTGATCGCCGGCGCTGCCCGGCCGCTGATCAGTGCTTGCGATCCGGATGCCAGAGGCGGGGTGCCGGATCGGGATGCTGCATCGGCCGGTATGTTTTCCTGTTGTGGACAATTATTCGTTGGCAATTCAGAATCCCAGCCGTGTCATTGGCGTCTGAACCGGAGAGAGGGCATGAACAGAATGAAAATCGTCGGGGTTTCCAAATGGTTTGCGGCAGCGGTTTTTCCGCTGGTGATTGCTGTGGCGCCGGCGTGGGGACAGTCGTCGTCCCAAGGGTCAGGCTGGCAATATTCGATCATGCCTTACCTTTGGCTGCCGACCATGGAAGGCTCGCTGCGCTACGGTCCGCCCGCGACCGGGGGTGCAACGCCGAACGTGAGTGTGGATGCCGACACTTTGCTCTGCGCACTGGATTTCGCGATGATGTTAACGGCTTAAGCACGCAAGGGGCAGTGGTCGGTGGTGACCGACCTGATCTATCTGGATCTGTCCAGCGACAAGAGCGGCGTCAGAAGCATCGACTTCAATCCCGGCGCGGGGCCTGTCAACATCTCTAACACCAGTCTCGACATCGGTACGACGACCAAGGTTAAAGGCTTGGTGTGGTCGCTGGCCGGGGGTTATGCACTTGTGCAAGACTCGCGCAATCAGCTCGACGTGATCGGCGGTTTCCGTTATTTCGACCTCGAAGCGACGACGCAGTGGCGGGTCTCAGCGGTGGTCACCGGTCCTGCCGGCAGTACCAATTTTGCGACCACGGGCGGCATCACGCAGGGCGAGCGACTGTGGGACGCCATCGTGGGACTTCGCGGCCGCTCCAATATCGGTTCGGGCGGATGGTTCGTTCCCTATTACCTGGATGTCGGCGGCGGCGATTCGAAGTTGACCTGGCAGGCCGCAGGCGGCGTGGGTTATACCTATAAATGGGGCGACGTGCGCCTGGTCTACCGTCATCTGTCCTACGAGCAGAGCGGTAACAAGCTGGTGCAGGAACTGAGCTTGAGCGGTCCTGCATTGGGTGCGAGATTCCAGTTCTGACCGCTTGTCGTTCGCGCGGCGCGGTCATGCCCTGGCATGGATTCCCGGACTGGTCTTATATATATCTTTTATTTAGAATTCATTTCATAAATACCTACGCATGAGGATCATGGAGCAGGCGAGATGGACAAAGGCGTTGAAATGATCCACATGACGATCCCATCGGGTGATGACGCGCTTGTATTTGTTCAGCCACGCGAACAGGCGTTCAACCTTCCATCGCCTGCGGTAACGCCTGAGCCCTCGCCCATCCTGCGTCGCTGGCCTGATGCGATTGCGCTTGTGCGGGGCGATCAGTTCAATGCTCTGGGCAGCGAGGCGCTGATCGAGCGGATCACTGTCGTAGGCACGATCCCCGACAAGTCGTCGAGGTCGTCCCATGGTGAGGGTTTCATCGAGGGTAGCCTCGACAAGGGTGACTTCATGTGGAGAAGCAGAAGTCGTATGCACGGCGAGTGGAAGACCAGAAGCGTCTGTAATAACCATGAGCTTCGTATCCTTGCCCCGCTTGGTCTTGCCCACTGCGAAGCCCCCTTTTTCGCCACCACAAAGGTGCCGTCGATAAAACATTCCGAGAGATTGATCTTTCCTCGGTCTTCCAGGTCCCGCGCCAGCGCCTCCAGGATCGCACGTAGCACCCCTTGGCGCACCCAGCGGCTGAAGCGGCGAAAGCAGGTCGAACCGGAGGGAAAGCGCTCCGGCAAATCAGCCCAGCACGCCCCAGTGCGTAGCACCCACAGAATGCCGTTTAACACAGCCCGGTCGCTGTGCGTAACCGGTCTGCCGCGACCGTCTGCGCGGGGCATCACTTTAGGGATCAGAGGCTCCAGAATTGCCCATTGTTCGTCTGTCAGTTCTTCTCGTTTGGCCATGTAAAAAACGTAGCATGGCCCTCACGAAAAGTACAGAACCCATTTATGAAATGACTTCTAACTATTTAAGCGAGTTGTGCGGACGCTGGCTCAGCCATTGCCACGCCGTTTCGGGCCTGTCAAAGACCCGTACATTAAGGCCTCGGTTGGTGCAGGTGGTCTGCCAGAACTGCACCAGCTGATTGAATGCCGCTTCCGCCGGCATCAGCACGGCTTCACGCATCCGGTAGGCTTTGACGCTGACCAGCCAGTCTGACAGGAAGTAAAGGTCGGCGACGGAGTGCCCGCCTTGCATGGCGGTGCAGTCGGTCAGCACACGATTGGTGCCGTGCTTTACTGTGAGATCCAGAGCCAACCGGGCGGCCGCGGAAAGCTCCTCCCTGCTGACTACGCCGGTGTAGGTCACCTCGACGGTTTTTTCGTCATCCCGAAATGCGGTTTGCCAATTCATCTGCGTGCTCCCGGTGTCTTTCCGTGAGGGGCAATCCGGCTGAAAAACAATACCTTTTGATCATCTTACGCCGATAGGCATGCGGATTGGAATAGGGCGGCGAGTTGCCCGGGCCGGCCGCGTTTTTAAGGAGGATCAGTAGCGCAGGGTGAAGGTGGCACCGACGAACGGCGCGGTATCAAAATCGACCTTGCGCAGCGTATTGCCCGTAGCGTCTTCCACCCGCAACTGGCCGTTGGTGATCACGCCGGCATAAAGATTGAGCGCAGCCTGTTTACCGAAATTGCGCGAGCCGCGCAGGAACACCGGCGCGCCGCGTTCTTCACCGATGCCGTTGGCCACTGCGTTCGCCGTGCTCAGGCGAAAGCGGGTGCTGCGCCACGCCGCGCCGACGCCGACGTTCCAGTCGCTGTCAAGGCGATAGTCGATTTCCAGTCCCGCCGGACCGGTGGGCCCTGCAGGCAGCGGATTGACCAGCTTCCAGCGCTCCGCCAGTTTCCAGTCCACCAGCAGCATCGGGAATACGCTGGTTTTTTCGAGGCGGTCGAAGGCACCGAAACCGAAGCCGAGGCGATTGCCGTTGGCGTAGCGCTTGCTCGCGGTGAACAGGCTGCCCCACGACAGTGACTCGCCCGAATTCGCGCCACGCTCACCGAACCAGTCCACGGAAGGCGCGATGCCGACGCTCCAGCCATCGTTCAGCGTCATGCTTAAAGGCACCGAGACACCGTAGCGCTCGACGTTGCCCCAGGGTGCACGGCCACCAAATGCCGCGGGGTTGGAGAAAGAGTAATCGCTGTAGTCATAGTTCAGCGTCACACCGGCGCGCTTGCCGTTGCCGAGGTCGCCCGAGATGCCGCCGCGCAGCAGCAGATGGTCTGCGCTGTAATCGCCGCCGCCATTGAGGTCGGCCTTGCCCTGATAAATCGGGGTGATCGACACAAACGGCGTCCACTCTGCTGTCTGGGCGTGGGCGAGGCTGCTGCAGGTGAGGGCCGTTACGATCGTGATGTTGCGGAACAGGGTGGTGCGAGGCATTGAGAAGCTCCGGAAGCTTGGGTCAGGGTTTATTCACAGCAGGGTTGCGCGTGCAGTGCGCATGGCTTTGTTTAGAGTGTGTGACTGGCGGAAGGTTCCGCTTTCAAAGCGGGAGGTGCTGATGGATGTGGTGCATTGCGAACCGAAAGAAGTCCCATTTTGGGCGCTTCTCTTTGTGCATCCGAAAGATTTTGTGTTAATCAGCGGCTTGGAAGGAGTGAAATTCGTAGCCTGTAAGGAGCCCAGCGAATTACGGGTTGCCAACTTGACTCCGCATTGCACTTCGATCCTTGCGGGCTACACTTGCTTGCTTACATTCGGCGCATTGCGCTTTGCTTAATACGACCTAAGATGTTTACGTTTGCTCAAGTTCTTTTAATGTTTTGCCATCACTATTTTTCCAAGCGGTAAGGCCATTTGCATGTCCGCCATGTATTACGGCTGCAGCTGCACTAGGACTTGAGAATTCTGCATCTCGCGAAAACAGAAGGTGGTCCGGTTTGGTAACCAGTATTCCATCTTCCTTAAGTCTCTGTCGCATATTGATCGGCCACGGGTACTTATGCGATGAAGGCCGCTCAGTTAGGACGGCTTGAGATCCAGCAATAACAACGATCCCATTTGGTGTCAGTTGCCCTGTAGCCTTCAGACCCTTGATCTCGCAGGTAAGCGTATCGTTTTTGGAGATATTTTCGGTGATTTGTACTGTAGGCACGAGAACTTCTACCCCTAATACCGGAAGCAATTGATGAATCTTTTCGAGAAATATTTCCATATCTTCTCTATCCGACTCGGGCAATCTTGCCCCGCTGCTTTGGGTATTCTTGACCTCGGCACGTCCGACCTCTCTTGCCTGATCGATTAGTCGTCCTTCTAGGTATCGGATATGAGCTTTAGTAAGGTTCTCATCTTTGCTGGTAAAGAATGCTATTTGGTTCCAATAGTCTTTATCTAGATGACTTTTGATTCGATCTCGAATTGATTCCGCTTCTCCGACATAGACCGCGCTTTTCCCATTCTCAGGATCAATGCCAGTCAAGAAGTAGACCCCTGACTTCTGCGATTCTTCTCTCGCTAATACGCTATCAAACTCACTTCGAGGCCCAGCAACGGCCTTGCCAGTCCAGTTCGAAATTTCTGCTGTCCTTAGACGCTTGGGGTCACCTTGAGACAGGAATATTTTGATGGTCGCACTTGGCATATTAAATTTGCTCGGTGAGGGATAGTCAAAGAAGCTTTACTTCGCTACCTCATGATTCGCCATCCGCTCCAGCGCCTTCACCATCGCCGAGTGATCCGACTTCGCGCCGCCGTTGGCTGAACATGAATTAAACAATTCCTGCGCCGTCGACGTGTTCGGCAGCGAAACGCCCATGGCCTTCGCGCCCTGCAAAGCCAGATTCAAATCCTTCTGATGCAGTTCAATGCGGAATCCCGGATCGAAGGTGCGTTTGATCATGCGTTCGCCGTGGACTTCGAGGATGCGTGAGGCGGCGAAGCCACCCATCAGGGCTTGGCGGACTTTTGCGGGGTCGGCGCCGGCTTTCGATGCGAACACCAGCGCTTCGCTGACGGCTTCGATGTTCAGGGCGACGATGATCTGGTTGCACACCTTGCAGGTCTGGCCGTCGCCGTTGCCGCCGACGAGGGTGATGTTTTTGCCCATCAAATCAAAAATCGGTTTGACGCGGTCGAAAGCGGCTTGTGGCGCGCCGACCATGATCGTCAGCGCTGCGTTTTTTGCGCCCACTTCACCGCCGGAGACCGGGGCGTCGACGTAGTCGCAGCCGAGGTCGTTGATGCGTTTGGCGAGGCATTTGGTGTCGATGGGCGAGATCGAGCTCATGTCGACGACGGTTTTGCCTTTGCTGAGGCCTTCGGCGATGCCGTTGGCGCCGAACAGCACTTTTTCCACGTCCGGGGTGTCCGGCACCATGGTGATGATGATGTCGGCTTTCTGCGCGACTTCCTTCGGGCTGGCGCAGGCGGTGCCGCCGGCGTCGGTGAGTTCCTTGGGCACGCCGCTGCGGGAGTTGAGGAACAGCGTGTGGCCGCCCTTGATCAGGTTGAGGGCCATGGGTTTTCCCATGATGCCGAGTCCGACGAAGCCGATGTTGCTCATTTGATTCTCCTCACGGTGATGCGATGGATGGGATTGTTATAGGGGTGATTACAGATACGGTTTGATCCAGCCGAGGCCGGCTTCGGTATTGCCGGCGGGTTTGTATTCGCAGCCGATCCAGCCGGTGTAGCCGATCTTGTCGATTTGGCTGAACAGCCAGGGGTAGTTGATTTCGCCGCTGCCGGGTTCGTGGCGGCCGGGGTTGTCGGCGAGTTGCATGTGCGGAATCAGCGCGAGGTGGGCTTCGATGGTGCGGGCGAGGTCGCCTTCCATGATCTGCGCGTGATAGATGTCGTACTGGATGAACAGATTGTCGGCGCCGACGGCTTTGATGATGTCGGCGGCCTGCGCGGTGTAGTTGAGGAAAAAGCCGGGGATGTCGCGGGTGTTGATCGGTTCGATCAGCAGCTTGATGCCGGCGTCCTTGAACTTCGGTGCGGCGTACTGCAGGTTGCGGATGAAGGTCTCACGGGCGTCGATCGGGTCGATATGCGGCGGGCGGATGCCGGCGAGGCAGTTGACCTGTTTGCAGCCCAGCGCGGTGGCGTAGTCGATGGCGCGGTCGACGCCTTCCTTGAATTCGGCGACGCGCTGCGGATGGCAGGCGATGCCGCGTTCACCCGCCGCCCAGTTGCCGGCGGGCATGTTGTGCAGCACCTGCACCAGATTGTTCTGTTTCAGCGCGTCGGCCAGGGCCTGCTTGTCGTAATCGTAGGGGAACAGATATTCGACGCCCTTGAAGCCGGTTTTGGCGGCGGCGGCGAAGCGCTCCATGAACGGCACTTCATTGAACAGCATGGTCAGGTTGGCGCAGAGTTTGGGCATGGGTTTTGGAGGCGGCAGGTGGACGGTGGCGGGTTGCTGGTAAAACCGGTGGAACAGTGTGGACGCAGAGGGGCTTTGCGCCGGGTCTGGCCATTATAATCATGGCCATGCATGCGTCCGACAAACTTCCGATGGCGATACTGCTGGCTGCCGGCGCGGGTTCGCGCTTCGGCGGCGGCAAGCTGCTGCATCCGCTGGAAGATGGCGCGGCGATCTCTGCGCATGCTGCGCGCAACCTGATCAACGCCGGTCTGCAGGTCACGGCGGTGGTGCGGCCCGGCGATTTTCCGCTGCGCGAACTGCTGGAACAGGAAGGCTGCACAGTGACCGTGTGCCCGGATGCCGCGCAGGGCATGGGCGTCAGCCTCGCGCATGGCGTGCGCATGACCCATGACGCGGCGGGCTGGATTGTGGCGCTGGCGGACATGCCGCGCATCCGGCCCGAAACCATTGCCCGTGTTGCGCAGGTGTTGATGGCGGGCGCGGACATTGTTGCGCCGGGTTATCAGGGCGACCGCGGCCATCCCGTCGCGTTCAGCCGCAGGTTTCTGCACGAATTGCAATTGCTGAGCGGCGACAGCGGCGCGCGCGCCATCGTCCAGCGCAATCAGGCGATGGTAAAAATGGTGGATGGTGATGACCCCGGCGTGTTGCTCGACATCGACCGCCGCGGTGATTTGTCTCGCTTGGCATGATCTGAAACTCGTCCTTCGACAAGCTCAGCGCGAATGGTTTATATAAGTATTTGTTTTTAAAGGAAAAATAATGTCACGTTTCACCGGTACCGAAAACTACGTCGCCACCGACGATCTGATGATGGCGGTAAACGCGGCGCTGGCGCTGGAGCGCCCGCTGCTGATCAAGGGCGAGCCCGGCACCGGCAAGACCATGCTGGCACTGGAAGTGGCAAAGGCGCTGGGCCGGCCGCTGTATGAATGGCACGTCAAGTCGACGACCAAGGCGCAGAACGGCCTCTATGAATATGACGCGGTGTCGCGGCTGCGCGATTCGCAACTGGGTGACCCGAAGGTCAAGGACATCGGCAACTACATCGTGCAGGGCATGTTGTGGAAGGCGTTCTCCGCGGACGAACCGTCAGTGTTACTGATTGATGAGGTGGACAAGGCCGACATCGAATTCCCGAATGACCTGCTGCGCGAGCTCGACCGCATGGAGTTTTATGTCTACGAGACGCAGCAGTTAATTAAAGCGCGGCATCGCCCGCTGGTGATCATCACCAGCAACAATGAAAAGGAACTGCCCGACGCCTTCCTGCGCCGCTGCTTTTTCCATTACATCCGTTTCCCCGATGCGGAGACCATGGCGCAGATTGTTGAAGTGCATTTCCCCGGCATCAAGAAACAGCTGCTTTCGCAGGCGCTCAACGCCTTTTTCGAAATCCGCGACGTCCCAGGCCTGAAGAAAAAGCCGACCACGTCGGAACTGCTCGACTGGCTGAAGCTGCTGATGGCCGAAGACATCCCTCCCGAAGCGCTGCACAGCCAGGACACGCACAAGATCGTGCCGCCGCTGCATGGGGCGCTGATCAAGAATGAACAGGACGTGCATTTGTTCGAGCGGCTGGTGTTCATGTCGCGGCGCAAATCGTAATCATCACCAGCCACCAGCCACCAGCCACGATCCACCGTTCTCAATGCTGATTGAATTTTTCCTGAAGCTGCGTCAAGGCGGCGTTCCCGCGTCGATCAAGGAATTCCTGATCCTGATTCAGGCGCTGGAGAAGCAGCTCGCTTTCGGCAGCGTCGAGGAGTTTTATCACCTCGCGCGTACCTGTCTGGTGAAGGATGAAAAATTCTTCGACCGTTACGATCTGGTGTTTGCGGCTTACTTCAAGGGCATTGTCGGCATCGATGCGGCAGCGGCAGTGATTCCCGAGGACTGGCTGCGCAAGATGGTCGAGAAAAATCTCAGCGATGAAGAAAAGAAACTGATCGAGTCGCTGGGCGGCTGGGAAAAGCTGATGGAGACGCTGAAAAAGCGGCTCGAGGAGCAGAAGGAGCGTCATCAGGGCGGCAGCAAATGGATCGGCACGGGCGGCACCAGTCCCTTTGGTGCCTACGGCTACAACCCGGAAGGCGTGCGCATCGGCCAGCATGAATCACGCAACCGCCGTGCGGTGAAGGTATGGGACCAGCGCGAGTTCAAGAATCTGGATGACAGCGTTGAATTGGGTACGCGCAACATCAAGGTGGCGCTGCGCAAGCTGCGCAAGTTCGCGCGCACCGGTGCGCCGGAAATCCTCGACATGGATGACACGATCCGCTCGACCGCGAAAAACGCCGGCTGGCTGGATCTGAAAATGGTGTCGGAGCGGCACAACGCTGTGAAGGTGCTGCTGTTTTTTGATATCGGCGGGTCGATGGACGACCACATCCGCGTCTGCGAGCAGTTGTTCTCCGCGACGCGTACCGAGTTCAAGCACCTCGAATATTTCTACTTCCACAACTTCCTCTATGAGCGGGTGTGGAAGGACAATCGCCGTCGCGCCACCGAACGTATCGCGACCTGGGATGTATTCCATACTTATCCCCATGATTACAAAGTGATTTTCATTGGCGATGCGACGATGAGCCCGTACGAGATCACCTATCCCGGCGGCAGTGTCGAACACAGCAACGAAGAACCGGGCGCGTTGTGGCTGCAGCGCGCGCTGCAGGTGTATTCGAATGCGATCTGGCTGAACCCGCAGCCCGAAGCGGTATGGAACTATCATGAGTCCATCGGCATTACCCGCGAACTGATGGGCGGGCGCATGTTTCCGCTGACGCTCGATGGCCTCGAGCGCGGCATGCGACTGCTCAGCCGGGCGCACTGAGTCCGGTTCACCGGCCCGGTTGCGCTGAATGGCGCATGACTGGAGAAATTCCATGACCGTAAAACCTGCAGCCCAGCCGCATCGCCAGGACGTGATGCTGCAGATGCTGGCCGACTACGCGTCACATGAACTGATTCCATCAGCGCATGCCGTTGTTGCTGCACAGACGCGGCTTGTGGATGCGCTGGCCTGTGCCTTCGGCGCCGCGCATGACGCCGGTTGCAGGCGCGTGCTGGATGCGCTGGTCGCACAATGCCCGAATGCTTCGGGCATTCCGGTGCCGGCGACCCATCTGGTGCTTGATCCGCAGCGTGCGGCGTTTGCCTTGGGCACGCTCATCCGCTGGCTTGATTTCAGCGACACCACCTTCTGGGGCAGCCATCCGTCGGACAGCGTCGGCGCCATCATCGTTGCGGCGGCGATGCGTGACCGCGCAGGCGCGGCGGTAACCGTAGGCGATGTGCTGCGCTGGCTGATCCAGGTTTATGAGATCCACGGTGGTTTGGTTGAAGCCAACCGCTTCGACAGCTCGACCAATGCGCTCGACAACGTGTTCTGCGCAAAAGTCGCCACGGCGGGCATTGCCGCGCACATCCTCGGCGGCAATCGTGAAGCGGTGTTCTCCGCGCTGTCACATGCCTGGGTAGACGGACAGAGTTCGCCGGTTTATCGCCATGCGCCGAACATCGGGCCGCGCAAGGCGTGGGCGGCGGCCGATGCGGCCTGCCGCGGTTTGTGGTTTGCGCAACTTGGCGTCAGCGGCGAACCGGCATGCCCGACGGCGATCAGTGCTGCGCCATGGGGGCTGACGCCGTCACGGCTACATGGCACCCCGCCGAAACTGGACCGTGTGCTGATCGACCGCATTCTCGTTGAAAGCACCATTCTCAAGCTGGTGCCGGGGCAGCGCAACGGCACCACGGCCATCGAGGTGGCCTTGCGCCTGCATCCGAAAGTGGCGCCGCAGCTTGCCGAGGTGCGTGAGGTGCGCGTCTACACGCATGACGAGGCGATGCGGCGCATCAATGTGGTTGGTCCCTTGCCGAACGCCGAAGCGCGCGACCATTGCCTGCAGTACATGGTGGCTGCGGCACTGATCTACGGCCGCATTTCCAACTGGCATTACTCTGACGAGGCGGCAACGCATCCGCAACTGGAAACGTTGCGTGCGAAAGTGCGCTTGATCGAGGAGGCGAAATACAGCCGCGGCCATCACAATCCTGAGGTGCGCAGTTGCGCCAATGCCATCCAAATCGAATTCATCGATGGCAAGGTGTCGGAGATTGTTGAGTCCTTGTTCCCGGCGGGCGATCCGCGCCAGGGTGATCCCGGCGGCCTGTTGCTGGCACAGAAATTCGAAAACCTGGCGGGCCCGGTGCTGGGTGCCGCGCGCCTGTCTGCGCTGCAGAAGCTGTTTGAGGAACCGGACAAGCTGCGCGGCATGGCGCTGGCGCGGTTCATGGCGATGCTGACGGTGGATGGACACTGAGCCCGCGATTGCAGGCTCAGTATTCCGGTTTCAATTCCCGGCGAATCCTTACTTCATGTAACGTGATTCGAAACGTGCGCGAATCCTGCCGTCCTGATCGCGCAGTTCCAGGGTTTCCCCTGAAATACGCTGGGTCGCCGTAGCGTTGAGCGCCGACAGGAAGTTCTTTTCGGTATCGCTGCCGGCGGGCAGGCAGGCCATCAGGGTTGAGGCCATGTTTTTGAAGCGCAGGCTGGTGTCGGTGGCTTCATAGCTGCCGCGAAAGGTGTTGCATCCGGAATAACCGTTGACGGCATTTTTTTTGGATCGCAACACCATATGCGGCTCGCGCGTGCCCGCTTTGACCTCGACCGGTTTGCCCTCGAGTTCGACGGCTTTCCAGTAGGTTTCGATCAGCCGCGCCTGTGATTTCGGCGGATCGGTGTGCGCGCAGCCGGCGAACAGTACGCCGGCTGCGAGTGCGAAGCATCAACCGCTTTATTGCGTGATCAGCCGCGGTTGATGTGGTAGTGCGCTTCCGGCACCGGGTAGGCGGCTGCACCGAAGGTATCGGTGATCGCCTTGTTGGTGTCGAAGTACACCTGCCAGTAGTGATTGGTGTGGGTGTAAGGCCGCACGGCGAGCACCGGACCCAGCGGCGTGAAGTCGATGACTTCAACGTCGGGTGCGGACGTGGTTGATACATTGGGTATTTTCGCCAGCGATTCCTTCAGGCGCTTGATCGCATCGTGCACATTGACGCCGTGCGCGAGCTGCGCGGTGCGGTCGACGCGGCGGTAGGCATTGGTCGAATAGTTCTGGATGTTGTCGGAAAAAATCTTGTTGTTGCCGACGATGTTGTGCACGTTGTCCGGGCTGTTGATCGTGGTGCCGAAGAGGCCGATTTCAATCACCGTACCTTCGACGCCGCCGGCCTTGATGTAATCGCCGACCTTGAACGGGCGCAGCGTGACGAGGAAGGCGCCGGCGGCAAAGTTCGACAGCAGGCCGCCCCAGGCAGCACCGATGGCAATGCCCATCGCGGCAACCAGCGCGGCGAAGGAGGTGGTTTCTACGCCGAAGTAGCCGAGGATGGCGACAACGAGAACGATATTCAGTGCGACGCTGACGATGTTGCCGATATAGCGCAACAGCGTTGGATCAACCTTCTGTTTGGTCAGTGCAGCCGACACCATCCGTACGGTCAGTCCGATCAGCCAGCGGCCGATGATCCAGACGGCGATGGCGCCGAGGATCTTCAGGCCCAGCGTGGTCAGCGTGGCGGTGATGGTTTCCATGATGTTCTGCATGTTCATTCTTGTTCTCCCTGGATGGCGCCGTTAAGTGCTGGATAATGTGTGGGGGGTATGTTAATTCGGGATTTGCGCGCGGAACACCCCGGGGCTGACCGGGGTTTCAGCCGCAAGCTGCTTTGCCGGCGATCCGTGATTCGAACTTTTTCCTGTCTATGACAACCCGTTCGTGTGTGCCTTCGGTGATCCGGTCCACGCCGTCATGGGCAACGACCGAGAAAAACAGCCGCCGGCCGTCGACCTTGTCGAGCGTGACGTCAACGGTGACGGTCAGGCCCGGCGGGGTGGCGGCGAGATGCGGAAAATTGACCAGGGTGCCCAGCGATTGTTCGCGCGGCCAGTCGAGGTGGGGCTTGATGGCCTCGATGCAGGCCCATTCCATCAGGCCGACCATGAAACCGGTGGCCAGCACCTGCGGCATCTGCCGGAAAGACTCCGACTCCGGATACAGGTGCGGGACGGTTTTGTTGTCCGGCACGGTGTAGCGGAATTGATGCCGGAGTCCGGGTTGCAGGGAGGGTTTCACGGGACAGTTTTCTGGCGATTATGGAGTGGTGAACAGTTTACAACTGCTGCTGAATGTGCGGCCCCGACAGTGCAGCGCGGCCCGGGATTGTCACGTTTCCCGGGCCCCGTTGGTTTGGATTCATCGGGATGTGGCGGGGCGGATATTTGCTCCTTGGGTACTTGTGCAATATGCTTTGTAAAAAAACGTCATGCGGCGCCCCGGCTGCGGCCTGCCGGACAATTTCCGGATTTCTGATCGAGGAGTAAAAATGGCGGTAGACATCGCGCAACTGCGGGCATCAATCAGTACGTCTCCAATTCCGTTTTCGTTGAACAAGATCGGTCATGTCGTCCTGATGGTCACCGATCTTAAGCGCTCCATCGAGTTTTAAACCGGCGTGCTCGGTTTCCGTGTATCGGATATTTACGGCAAGGACATGATGCCCGGCGGCATGGTGTTCATGCGCTGCAATGCCGACCACCACGGAGTGGCTCTCGTTGGCGGTGCCGCAGTTCCTGCGGCGAAATGCGAACTGCATCACATGGCGTTTGAGGTCGGCACTCTCGATGAGGTGTTTCGCGCACGCAAGCATTTGCGCGAATGCGGTGCGACGATCGTTTTTGAGGGCCGGCGGTGCGCGGGTGTGCAGATCGCCGTCGAGTTTCTTGATCCCGACGGGCATAACCTCGAGATTTACTGGGGACTTGATCAGATCGGTACCGACGGGGTCTCGCGTCCTGCGCAGGAATGGCGCGGCGCCAAGTCCCTTGAGCTGGCGATAGCCAATCCGCCGCCCGGGCAAATCCCGGTGGTCCATGACAAGACGCTGGTCGGGTAGGGGAAATAGCAAGGCGGGCCTGGGCTTGGGTAGTTGTGCTGGCAGCGGCGGCCACCGGATGCGCAATTGCGGAAGACGGTTATCCCGCACGTCCGGTGCGCATAATCACGCCGTTTCCCACCGGGAGCGGACCGGACACGGTACTGCGATTGACCGGAGACCGGCTGGCCAGGAGCCTCGGCAAGCCGGTGATCATCGAAAACAGGCCGGGAGGAAACGGATTCATTGCGCTTTCCGTGGCGAAAGGCGCGACGCCGGACGGGTATACCCTCGCTTTTGCCAGCAGTGCGCAACTGACGACGCACACCCTGGTTTACCGCAAGCTGCCATACGATCCGGTACGGGATTTCCATCCGGTGACGCCGCTGTTCCGCAACAGCTTTTTTATCGTGGTCGGTGCCAATGCGCCCTTTAAAAGTGTTGGCGACATTATCGCTGCAGCCAGAAACAGGCCGGGCACGGTATCGTACGGGTCTGAATTCGTGGGAAGCCCGGGACATTTCGGCGCTCTGACGCTGGCATCGGCAGGTGGCGTGCAGATGACGCATGTGCCGTTCAAGGAAACGTCCCAGCTGTTCAATGCGGTTGCCAACAACGAGGTGGCTTGGGCTTTCGGCAGCGCGGCGACCGCCGGACCGATGCCGGCTGCAGGGCTTGTGCGTTATCTGGCGATCGGCATGCCTGCGCGTCTGCCAGCCTATCCGGATGTGCCGACAGTTCCCGAGAACGGCGGGCCTGCGGGTTACACGCTTGATGCGTGGACTGCGATCGTTGCGCCGGCCGGTGTGTCTTCAGCGGTTGTCTCGCGGATGAACAAGGCGATCCATGCGGTCATGCAGGAACCTGACATGCGCCCGCGGCTGGTTGTGTTCGGCTACGAGGCTTATCCGATGTCGCCTGAAGATACGGCTAAACTGATCGGTGCAGAAACCAGGCGTTATGCGGAAATCATCCGCGCCGCAAACCTGAAGTTCGACTGAGCTCCGAAATACCGGCCGGTCAGCGCGATTTGCGGTGGTCGCCTGCAGGCGGCGGCGCGACCTTCATGATTTCGTCGATGGTGGTCAGGCCGCCGGCAATTTTCATTGCGCCGCTGATGCGCAACGGTTTCATGTTTTCCTTGAAGGCTGCTTCGCGGAAAGCATCGAGATCGGTCGAAACAACAATGTGGTCTCGCAGCGTGTTGTTCATCAGCATCATTTCATAAATGCCGATGCGGCCAAGGTAGCCGGTCATCCGGCACTCCAGGCAGCCCTTGTTGATGTACGTCTGCCCCTTTGGATTGGCGGCTTTCCACGGCGCAACCAGTGCATCCCATACGGCGTCGTCGTAGTCGTGTTTTTCCTTGCAGTGCGGACACAGCGTGCGCACCAGTCGCTGCGCCATCACGCCCAGCAACGTGGATTGCAGAAGGTACGGCGCCACGCCGAGATCAAGCAGGCGGGTTACGGCCGACGGCGCATCGTTGGTATGCAATGTAGACAGTACAAGATGGCCGGTCAGCGCGGCCTGTATGGCCATCTCTGCGGTTTCGAGGTCACGGATCTCGCCGACCATGACGATGTCCGGGTCCTGACGCATCAGCGTGCGGATGCCGGCCGCGAAATCAACGCCGATCGCCGACTGCACCTGCATCTGGTTGAAACTGGGTTCGACCATTTCGATCGGGTCTTCGACCGTGCAGACGTTGACGTCGGTTTTTGCCAGTTGCTTGAGCGTCGAATAAAGCGTGGTGGTTTTTCCTGAACCGGTTGGTCCGGTGACGAGGATGATGCCGTGGGGCGTGCCGGTGATCTGAGCCCACTTTTTTTCTTCCTCATCGGAGAAGCCGAGTTCGCGGTAATCCTTGACCAGATTTTCCGGACTGAAGATCCGCATCACCAGTTTTTCACCGAAGGCGGTGGGCATCGTCGACAGGCGCAGTTCGACTTCGGCGCCTTCGGGATTGACGGTTTTGAGGCGGCCGTCCTGGGGGCGGCGTTTTTCGACAACATCCATGCGACCGAGAATCTTGATGCGCGAGGTCATCGCCGCCATCACCGGTGTCGGGATCTGGTAAACAAGGTGCAGCGCGCCGTCGATGCGGAAGCGCACGTTGCCGGCTTCGCGTCGCGGTTCAAGATGAATGTCGCTGGCGCGCTGTTCGAAGGCGTAATTGAACAGCCAGTCGCAGATGTGCACGACATGCTGGTCATTGGCATCGAGCTGGCCGTTACGGCCGAGCTGGACGAGTTGTTCGAAGTTGGCGATGCCGGCGGTGGCGCCGGTGTCCTTGTCGTTCGCGCCTTTGACCGAGCGTGCGAGGTTGTAGAACTCGACGATATAGCCCTTGATATCGACCGGGTTCGCGATGACGCGCTTGATGTCGAGCCGCAGCACCTGTTTCAGCGACGCTTCCCAGCCGCGCACCCATGGCTCGGCGGTGGCAATCGTGGCTTCACGTGTAGTCACTGCGACAGGCAGAATCCTGTAGCGCGCCGCATAGGCATTGGACATCACCTTGGTCACTGCGGTGAAGTCAATCTTGAACGGATCGATATGCAGGTAGGGCAGCGCTGATTTTTCTGCGAGCCACTCGGTCAGTGTTTCCAGGCTCAGCAGCTTTCGCGGATTGCGCGGGTCTTTCCATTTCTGGTCGGCGATAACGACCAGCGGGTGTACATCGGTGCGGCTGTAGCGGCGGTTGGAGACCAGTTTTTCGGCCTCCTCCCGCGGGACCAGGTTGTCGGCGATCAGGTCGGTGACAATCTGGGCCAGCGTCAGCGGACGGTCACCCTGGGTGGGAGGTTGCAAGGATTGGGCGGTGGCCATGACTCAGGAATATACCAATATTCAATGATTTACGGATGGTTTTGCGCTTGAATGCGGGATTTCCCGGGCTAAAGGCGGAGTAACCTCTGTAAGCACTATAAAGGTGCAATCTTATGCTGATTGCACTGTAAAAGTGCGCCATATGACTCATGGCAATCATAATAATGAATAAAAACAATGGATTGAATTATGGAACACGCCTTGCTTAGCATTTCTTATTCATTTCTCGGGTGAGAACAAAATAATGGAAGCCGTAAAAGTCAGTACCGACACACTATTCATTCTGTTGGGGGCGATCATGGTTCTGGCCATGCACTCGGGCTTTGCGTTTCTGGAAGTCGGCACGGTACGGCGCAAAAACCAGGTCAATGCACTGGTAAAAATTCTCAGCGATTTTGCAGTCTCGACCATTGTTTACTTTTTCATCGGCTACGGTGTGGCCTATGGTGTGTCGTTCATGGTCGGCGCCGAGCAACTGGCGGAGAAGAGCGGTTTCGAGGTCACCAAATTCTTTTTCCTGCTGACTTTTGCCGCGGCGGTGCCGGCGATCATTTCCGGCGGTATCGCGGAGCGCGCAAAATTCAATCCGCAGTTGGTTGCGACGATGGTGATCGTCGGTTTCATTTATCCGTTTTTTGAAGGCATTGTCTGGAATGACCGCTACGGCATCCAGCCGTGGATCGAGGCGACAACCGGAAACAAGTTCCATGACTTCGCCGGTTCGGTGGTGGTGCATGCGGTCGGCGGCTGGATCGCGCTGGGCGCGGTGATCCTGCTCGGACCGCGCATTGGTCGTTATACGAAAGACGGCATGGTTGCCGCGCATCCGCCGTCGAGCATTCCGTTTCTCGCGCTGGGCGCGTGGATTCTGACGGTCGGCTGGTTCGGCTTCAATGTGATGTCGGCGCAGACCATCGACAAGATTTCGGGATTGGTTGCCGTCAATTCGCTGATGGCGATGTCCGGCGGCATTGTTGTCGCACTGATCGTGGGGCGCAATGATCCGGGCTTCGTCCACAACGGCCCGCTGGCCGGACTGGTGGCTGTTTGCGCGGGCTCCGATGTAATGCACCCGGCAGGCGCGCTGGCGACGGGCGGTATTGCCGGCGGACTGTTTGTCTACATGTTTACGCTGACGCAGAACAAACTGAAGATCGACGATGTGCTTGGCGTGTGGCCGCTGCACGGACTGTGCGGCGCATGGGGTGGCATTGCCTGCGGCATATTTGGATCCAAGGCGCTGGGTGGGCTGGGGGGCGTCAATATGACTGCGCAACTGATCGGCACCGGGCTCGGCGTGGTGATCGCGCTGGTGGGCGGATTTATGGTTTACGGCGTGCTGAAGGCGACAGTGGGTATACGTCTCGACCGTGAACAGGAGTTCAACGGCTCGGATTTGTCGATCCACAAGATCACGGCAACCCCGGACCGCGAGCCGAACTGGTAAATGGCGCCCTGATTACGGCTTGCAGGTTCCTGCCGGGGAATGCGGGAGCCTGCACCCATTCAATAAACCGTTGTTTTAAAAATGACAAATCTGCATCGAACGCGGGTTCGCGGGCGTTCGCAGAAGGCCGGCAGAGGGCTTTAATCGATATGTTGTTAATCCCGGCATTGGAGCCGCACTTCGATGGGGGTGCGGCATACCTATGGGATGTTTCTACTATTGATATTGAGTGCACCCACCTATGGAAGAACAAGTTCAATGCGGTAGGCTTTTTCATAAATAAACCTTGGGAGAAAGGGTAAATATGTCAATCATCAAGAAATTAATCGTAGTTTCCGTTCTGGTGATCAGCGCCCAATCAGCGGCAGCCCAGCAGTTCAATTCTGGCATCCCCGCTGGCTGGACTGGAGTGGGTACCTATGGAACCTTGGGCGCAGACGGAGTTGTAACGCTGGCTCCGGGTGGCGGCAGTTCCTATGGATATGTATCCAGCTACAACGGTGTAGGCGGTGTAAGCCCGTTTGGATTGGGTAGTGAGACGGACGGTTCCCTGTTGCGATCGTCAGTGTTTTCTGCAAATGCGAACGATGCGTTGAACTTCAGCTTCAACTATGTGACGAGCGATGGCTCGACTTCTTTCGCGGATTATGCGTGGGCGCGTTTACTTAAATCCGATATGACGCAAGTCGCCATCCTGTTTACTGCACGCACCCATCCGACTTTGAACATCGTTCCGGGTTTCGGCATGCCAGCTCCGGATGCGACTCTTATTCCGGCTACAGTGACGATCAATGCGGGTAAGAATTGGTCGGCGTTGGGTGGGGATAGTGGTCTTTGCTTTTCAGGTGGTTGTGGCAATTCTGGGTGGGTCTCGGCAAGCTACAACATAGCCAGTGCAGGTAACTACATGCTTGAGTTCGGCGTAACAGATTGGGCTGACAATGCTTACAGTTCTGGCCTGGCATTCGACGGCATCACTGTCGCCGGTAACCCGATCACTCCGGTGCCGGAACCGGAAATTTACGCAATGATGGGAATTGGTCTCGGTCTGATGGGTTGGGTCGGACGGCGTAGGAAACTGCAAACCGCCTGAGGGACGGATCAACCCGGAACAAACCCCGCTTCGGCGGGGTTTGTTATTGGTTCTGGCAATTGTCGAAATCGGACATTCAGGCCGGCGCGAATGGTGCGGTTATGTTTGTTCCGGACTCCAACGCTTGCCGTCTGGCAAGCATATGGTTCAGAACGTCGCCGTTCCACGCATCGCGTAGCAGCCGGCGGCGTTTGCCGTCCACAACTCCACTGATTTTCCGTCAGCCGTAGGCTGACCGTTCACGCTGAATTTTTCCTGGTGGAACACCGGGTGTGTGGCGCGGTAGTCCAGTGTGCGCACCGGGCGCGGGTCGTGACGCCGGCAAAGATCGAGCAGCAGGGTGGTCTGCAAAGGGCCATGCACGATCAGTCCGGGATAACCTTCGACTTCGCGGCAGTAGTCGATGTCATAGTGGATGCGGTGGGCATTGAAAATCAGTGCCGAGTAACGGAACAGCACCGCTTCATTGGTTTCGACCTCGCGCCGCCATGCCGCCTGTTGCGGTGCGGGTTTGCCTGCCGGAGGCGCCGCACCTTTTTGCGCGGCATCACGGTAGACGATGTCATGTTCTTCGACGACGGCAATTGTTCCGGCCGAGGTCACGGTATGACGTACCGTGACAAACACCAGGTTGCCGCTGTTGCCGGACTTGGCTTCAACAGAGAGGATTTCCGATTCGCGGCTAATCGTGTCGCCAATGCGCACCGGCGCACGGAAATCGATACGGCCACCCGCCCACATGCGCCGCGGCAGCGATACCGGAGGGAGGAAGCCGCCGCGTTTCGGGTGGCCGTCATGGCCGAGTTCGGCGTTTGCTGCAGTCTCCAGGAAATAAAGCCAGTGGCCGCTCTGCGGAATGGCGTCGCCGGTTTTGGGGCGGGGGTCGTTGCGGTCAAGCGTCGCGGCCAGCGCGGCCACCGGAAACGCGGTGGCGACGTCTTCGTGTGTTTCCTTCTTGCCGACCCAGGTACGCAGGTGGTTGATATCAATGGTCATGTTTGTTTCAACCCAGAGCCAGAATCCGCGCCAGGTCGCGCGCGCTGTGACGGTCCATGTCGAGCACCGCATCACGGATGCGTTCGGCTTGTGGTTTCGAAATCACCAGCGTGGCGTTGTCGAAGAATTTTTCCGTGATGTCTTCGGCAGTCAAAGCACGTTCGCCGGCGCCGCGGTTGATTTTTTCCATGTGAACCAGCTCGCGACCGTCTTTGGTGGTGACGACGACGCCGCCCGAGAAATATTTCGGAAATGCCGAATCCGGGTCGGCTTCGTGATTCACCTTCTGCGCCAGCGCGAGGATGGCTGGATCGTTGAGTGCATCGGTTTCGAGTTCGGCAAAGCCGAATTTGCCGCGTACAAAGCAGGCGGCAAGCACGAATTGCACGCTGAACTTGGCCATATAGTCGGATACCGGGCGGCGGCGCATTTCCGGCGGCTCGGCGATGTAATGGAAGGTCTCCGGGTGCAGCAGCGCACGGACTTTGACGATGTCTTCGGGCTTGATGTTGTGTTTGCGGCGGATGGCCAGTGCGGAATCGGCGCAGGCATGGAGCAGGTGGCAGATGGGGAAGGGCTTGATGGCGACTTCCTTGAACAGCCACTCCTGCCCAAGCCTGCGCGTCATCGCGTCCATGTCGACTTCATTGAAGCGGGTGCCTGTATGCGAACGGAAGATGCCGTCTTCACCTTCATAGATTTTCCGGGTGCCGACAAAACCACCGCTGGCGAGACCCGCTGCGGTAATGCCGCCGACGCCGGCCCAGGCCGGATGCAGGCGTTTGTTCCAGGCGCCGTCAGCGCGGTGTTCGGAGATCGCGGATGCGGTGCTGCCGGCAAAGCCCTGCGCGTATTGCAGACGTTGCGGGCTGAGTTTGAACAGCTTGCCTGCGGCCACCGAGCAGCCGAAATGACCGGCGATACCCGTGGTGTGGAAGCCCTGGGTGTGCATGGTGCCGCCGGCGGCAACACCCAGACGGGTGGCAATTTCGACCCCGAGGATATAGGCCATGAGCAGGTCCGCGCCCGGGGCATCGCGTTTTTCGGCGACGCCCAGCGAGCAGGGAAATGCGCTGGCGGTTGGGTGAACGATGGCGCCGGGGTGGGTGTCGTCGTAATCCAGGCCATGGGCGAGGATTCCGTTCATCAGTACCGCATCACGCATTGGCAGTTTGACGTTCATGCCGATGACGCTGTTGTTGCCGCCTTCGGCGAGGTTGCTGATGCCGGCCAGCGCATGCTGGGCGAAATCAAATCGGGTTGCGGCCAGGGCCGTGCCGGCCACATCCAGCGCGTGCAGTTTGGCGCGTTCGCGGACATCCGCAGGAATCGCGTCCGGCGTCAGGTTGGCGACGAACTCGGCGATCTGTTGCGAGATGGACAGTGTGGAAATGGCTGCTTCTGCTGATGCAGTAACTGCGGGTTGTGTCGACATGGCGGGTATCTTGAATGGACGCGATATGAAAGACGGGCGATGACTTTAGCAGTTTCCCGTATGCGGGGCGGTTGCTGTTTCGCATGCTGGGCACTGCCTGCCGCTGCGGTAAAGAGTGGACGCAATGGCATCGCATCAAATGCCCCGGCGCTTTAATTTAAATATATGTTTTTATTGATAAAAAATAGGTTAGCAAGGGCTGGTTTCCAGATCCAAATGCTTGGCTGGCGCTGGCGCTGGCGACTCTGAGAGCGCTGGAAATTGTTCTTGGTGTGGAAAAGTGTTGATGAATTCCATAACTCGCTGGAAGGTCATGTTGAAAGCGGAGATGGAAACGCTGCTGCGGCAGCGACAGCGACTTCAGGCGCGGTGATCGCGCAGATCGCGGCAATCGACATCGTTTTTTCGCTGGATTCGGTGATTGCCGACGTGGGCATGGTCAATAATCTGTCGATCATGGTGGTGGCGATCATTATCGCCGTGGGCGTGATGCTTGTTGCCGCAGGTCCGATCGGCGCTTTTGTCGACCGTCACCCGATGATCAAAATGCGGGCGCTTTCATTTCTGATTCTGGTCGGTGTTGCTTTGATCGGCGACCACTGGGGCATGCATATTCCCAAGAGCTACATCGAATGCGCGATGGCTTTTTCGGTGGCAGTGGAGATGCTCAACCTGCGGATGCGTGCATATCGCAAGCCGGTGGAACTGCACAAGGTGCTGCCGAAGCAGGCGGGCTCAGTCTCGAGAGAGCGCAGCTTGTGCCTGGGTACTGCCCAGCATGTGCCGCGCGCTGTGACCGACTTCCGGGACTTCGAGCAGTTTCCAGTTGAAGGTCCAGCCACGCTGTTGCGCCAGTAGTTGCGCGGCGCGGAAGGCGTTGCGGCCGCGTTCCAGCCGGTTGTAACCCTGGCGCTCGGCACCTTCGCTCACGTTGAGGTCGGCGCCGCGCTCCACATCTGCGGTGCCCAGCAGGATGATCACCGGTTGTGCCAGATAGCGGCTCAGTACTGCATCGCCGGACAGTCCGGCCGGCAGGCCGCCAAGGCCGTGCGGAAATCGCTCATTCCCGGTTGGCCAAAGGTAAGTCGATGGATTGGCGATGACGATATGTTTCGCGGCATGCGGCACGAAAGCCGCAAAACGCGACAAGGTTTGGCCACCGGCGGAATGGCCAATCAGCGAGTAGCCGAGGTCGGGGCGGGCTTCGGCTGTGCGTACTGAGTCAATGATGTCGAGGAAAGTGCGTCCCATCCAGCGCGCTTCAGGTTCGACTTTGAATTCGCCTTCAACCCGTTGGTCGCGCACGATGCCGCCGGTCTGGTAACGCCAGGTCGGAAAGCGCTTGCGGTCGAACAGGGGGGCGATGACCAGCATGCCAAGATGGTCCGCGATCGGAATGGCGTAATTCCGGTAACCCGGCGCATTGGTGCCAAGGCCGTGCAGCACCAGCAACACGGGGCCGCTTTTGTAATGCGCCGGCTTGTAGGCAAACAGCTCAATGGTTTCGCCGTTGATGCTGACGCTGCGCTGGCTGCTGCCCGCAGGATAGGGTTCAGCGCCCGGCGCAGTGGCGAGGCAGAGCAAGGCGAGCAGTACGCCCGGGCGCAGTCCAGTGATCATTGCCTGTGTGTTCAGAATGGCGCCGAGCCGGTCAGGGTGGTGCGTTCCATGCGCCGGCGCTGCGGCAGCGCGTAGTCGAAGACTGCGCGGTGCTGGGTCGAGGCGTTGTCCCAGATCAGGAAGTCGCCGGCGCGCCAGCTGTGGCGATAGATAAACTCCGGACGTGAAGCGTGCTCGAACAGCACTTCAAGGATGCGGTCGGATTCTTCCTGCGGCAGATCGGGGATTCTTGAGGTGTAGCCCTCGTTGATGAACAGGCAGGGTTTGCGTGTGTACGGATGGGTGCGCATGATCGGGTGCTCGACATCCGGCGTGCGGGCTTTCTGCGCCTCGGTCAGCGGTGGCCGCGGACCGCTTTTGCGGTCGCGGTAATAACCCTTGGCGTAGGAGGTCACTGCGCGACGACCGGCAAGCGTTCGACGGAGATCATCCGGCAGTGCGTTCCAGGCTGAGGTCATGCTCGCGAACATCGTGTCACCCAGCGGCTTGCCGGCTTCGTCGTGCGGTACTTCGAGGGCGTAAAAAAGTGATCCGCGGCTGGGCACCGCCATATAGGCGAGGTCTGAGTGCCAGAACAGGCCGGCATCCTGGGTGCCGATCGGTTTGCCGTTTTCGATGATGTTGGAGACCACGAAGATTTCGGGGTAGCCCGGCTTGCAGCAGTCTTTGCGCAGGTGCAGTTCGAGTTCGCCGAAGCGCCGGCTTAGCGATATATGCGCTTCAGGTGTGAGTTTCTGATCCCTGAAAAAAATCACTTCGTGTTCGTGCAGGGCGCTTTCGATTTCACGGAACACCGCATCGGAAAGCGGTTGCGCCAAGTCGATACCGCAGATTTCGGACCCAAGCGCTGCACCGGTGGGGCGGATGTCCAGCATGGATGTATCTCCTCCGGCATTGCCGGCTGACGGCTTTTTATGGGTGTTTTTGAGGTTCAACCGAACGCAGATATTCCTGTCTGCGCGCGGCCGAGGATCAGTGCGTGGATGTCGTGCGTGCCTTCATAGGTGTTAACGGCCTCGAGGTTCATCACGTGGCGGATGACGTGGAATTCGTCCGAAATGCCATTGCCGCCGTGCATGTCCCGTGCGATGCGGGCGATGTCCAGTGCCTTGCCGCAGGAGTTGCGCTTGAGGATGGAGATCATCTCCGGCGCGACAAGGTCTTCATCGATCAGCCGGCCGAGGCGCAGCACGGCGTGCAGTCCCAATGTGATTTCGGTCTGCATATTGACCAGTTTCAGCTGTACCAGCTGGTTCGCGGCGAGCGGTCGGCCGAACTGCTTGCGGTCCAGCGTGTAGCTGCGTGCGGCGTGCCAGCAGAACTCCGCCGCACCGAGTGCGCCCCAGGCAATGCCGTAACGCGCCTTATTGAGGCAGGAGAACGGTCCCTTCAAGCCTGAAACATTGGGCAGCACGTTTTCGTCCGGGACGAACACGTTGTCCATCACCACTTCGCCGGTAATTGACGCGCGCAGGCTGAACTTGCCTTCAATCTTGGGCGTGGTCAGGCCCTTCATGCCTTTTTCGAGGATGAAGCCGCGGATCACGCCGGTGTCGTCCTTGCCCCAGATCATCAGCACGTCGGCGAGCGGCGCGTTGGTGATCCACATTTTTGCGCCGCTGAGCAGCCAGCCGCCGTCGGTTTTGCGGCCGCGGGTAAGCATGCCGGCCGGATCGGAGCCGGCGTTGGGCTCGGTCAGGCCGAAGCAGCCGATCCATTCGCCGGTGGCCATTTTCGGCAGGAATTTCTGTTTCTGGGCTTCGCTGCCAAAGGCGTAGATCGGATACATCGCAAGGCTGGACTGTACGGACAGCGCGGAGCGGTAGCCGCTGTCGACGCGCTCGACTTCGCGCGAGATCAGGCCGTAGCAGACGTGGTTGACGCCGGCACAGCCATAGCCCTCAATGGTGGGCCCGAGGAAGCCCAGTGCCCCCATCTCGTTCATGATTTCGCGATGGAATTTCTCGTGGCGGTTGGCCTCGAGTACGCGCGGCATCAGCTTTTCCTGACAATAAGTGCGGGCCGCGTCCCGAACCATGCGCTCTTCGTCGCTGAGTAGGTCGTCGAGCAGCAGCGGATCGTCCCACTGGAACTCGTTTTTGGTGGAGGACTTTGCGGCGTTCATCGGGGTCTCCGGATACAATGCAGGTTGTGAAAGTTATTCGATTCTAGATCATTTTGGCTGACCAAGACCTCTCCCGACTGCGCATTGACCGCAATGCGCCGCGCACTGCTTCCCGGCACCGTTTTCGCTGGTGGTGGTTGTTGCTGATTGTGCTGGCTGCCGGTGGCGCTTACGCCCTTTACGCCCGCAATGCGCCGCTGGCGGTCGAAACCGCCACTGTGTCGCAGGCTTATCCGTCACAGGCCCATACACTGCTCAATGCCACCGGCTACGTGGTGGCCCAGCGCAAGGCCGCCGTGGCGTCGAAAGCGACCGGCCGGCTCGAATGGCTCAACGTGCGCGAAGGCAGCGTGGTGAAGGCCGGCGAGGTGGTTGCGCGTCTGGAAAGCAATGACGTGACGGCACAGATGCAGCAGGCGGCGGCCAGCGTTCGTGTGGCCCGCGCCAATCTGGAGCAGGGCGATGCCGAATTAAAAGAAGCGGTGCGTGCGATGGAGCGGTCACGCGATTTGCTGGAGAAGAAGTTTGTTTCGGCGGCTGCACATGACACCGTGATGGCCCGGCACGAAAAGGCGCTGGCAGCCCTGAGCGGCTACAAGGCGTCCATTGCGGTGGCCGAAGCCAACCTGCGTGTTGCCCAGGTCGCTGTGGAGCAGACGCTGATCCGTGCGCCGTTTGACGGCGTGGTGCTGACCAAGAATGCCAATGTCGGTGATGTCATCACGCCGTTTTCGTCGGCATTGGGCTCGCAGGCAGCAGTGGTGACCATGGCTGACATGTCGACGCTGGAAGTCGAGGCCGATGTGTCGGAAGCGAATCTGGCCAAGGTCAAGGTCGGCCAGCCCTGTGAAATCCAGCTCGATGCCTTGCCCGACCAGCGCTTCCGCGGCGTCGTGCAGCGTACGGTGCCGACGGTGGATCGTGCCAAGGCGACGGTGATGGTCAAAGTGCGTTTTGTTGAGCCCGATACCCGCATCCTTCCGGAGATGAGTGCCAAGGTCGCATTTCTGGAAAAGGAGTTGCCGCCGGAGGAGCGCACCGTTCGTACCGTCGCGCAGCCTGCTGCCGTGGTTGAGCGTGATGGCGCGAGCGTTGTGTTCGCGATTCGCGAGGGCAAGGCGGTGCAGGTGGCGGTGAAAACGGGCATGAAGATCGGTGATCTCGTCGAGGTTGCGGGGAAGGTGGCTGCGGGCGACAAACTGGTCCTGCGTCCGCCGGCTGGCCTGCGCGACGGTGCACCGGTAACGGTGGCGACGAAATAGCCGTGTCGCAGTCCGCGCCTGCGGTCGCGATCCGCCATCTCACCAAATCCTACCGCCGCGGCGGGCAGGTGGTGTCGGTGCTGGAAAACATCAGTTTTGATATCGACGCCGGCGATTTTGTGGCGCTGATGGGGCCGTCCGGCTCCGGCAAAAGTACTTTGCTCAACCTGATTGCCGGCATTGACCGGCCCGACAGCGGCGAGTTGCGCGTTGCTGATGTCGACATCATGCAACTGGATGAAGCGGGGCTCGCCGACTGGCGCGCGCGCAATGTCGGATTCATTTTCCAGTTCTACAACCTGATGCCGGTGCTGACGGCACTGGAGAATGTGGAACTGCCGCTGTTGCTGACGGGGTTGGGGGCGCGTGACCGGCGTGAGCGGGTGGAGGTCGCACTGGGCATGGTGGGGCTGGCGGATCGCATGACGCATTACCCGTCTGAGCTTTCCGGCGGGCAGCAGCAGCGCGTGGCGATTGCGCGCGCGATCATTACTGATCCGACCATACTCGTTGCGGATGAGCCGACCGGTGATCTTGATCGCGCTTCGGCGGATGACATCCTTGCGTTGATGGACAGACTCAATACCGAGTTGGGCAAGACCATCATCATGGTGACTCATGATCCGCACGCGGCGCAGCGCGCCAAGCGGACCCGTCATCTTGAAAAAGGCTTGTTGGCGGACTGATTATAAGTATTTGTTTTTAAAAAACTATTAGAGCCCCCGCATTGAGCTCGATATGTATCTGTTGAAACTCATCCTGCGCAATGCGCTGCGCCACAAGCTGCGCACGCTGCTGACGGTGCTGGGGCTGCTGGTGGCGATCCTGTCCTTCGGGTTGCTGCAAACCGTGGTCGATGCCTGGTATACCGGCGCCAATTCCGCCGCGCCGGACCGGCTGGTGACGCGCAGCGCCGTGTCGCTGGTGGTGCCGCTGCCGGTGCATTATCGCGACAAAATCCGTGGTCTCGATGGTGTGCGTTCGGTGGCGTCGGCGAACTGGTTTGCCGGCGTGTACCAGGAGCCGAAGAATTTTTTCCCGCAGTTCGCCATTGATCCGGTGACCTATCTGGCGATGTATCCGGAATACCGCATCCATCCCTACCAGTTGCGTGATTTCATGCGTGATCGCAAGGGTGCGGTGGTCGGACGCAAGCTGGCTGATACCTATGGCTTCAAACTCGGCGACGTGGTGCCGCTGAAAGGCACGATCTTCGCCGGCAACTGGGAGTTTGTCGTGCGGGCGATTTACGAGGGTGCGACGCCGAAGACCGACACTTCGCAGTTCTTTTTTCACTGGGAGTATCTCAATGAGACCGTGCGCGCTCGTGCACCGCAGCGTGCCAATCAGGTCGGCGTGTTTGTGGTGCAGGTCAGTGATGTATCGCGAGCAGCGGAAATCAGCGCGACCATTGATGCGCAGTTCCGCAATTCGCCGGCTGAAACGCTGACTGAAACCGAGAAGGCATTCCAGATCGGCTTCATCAAGCAGACCGAGGCCATTGTCATTGCCATCCGTATCGTGTCCTTCGTCGTCATTTTCATTATCCTGGCGGTGATGGCCAATACGATGGCGATGACGGCGCGCGAACGTATTGCCGAGCATGCAACGCTAAAGGCGCTGGGTTTTGGCCCGGGTTTTCTCGGGGGGCTGATTTACGGTGAATCGCTGGCGATAGCGTTCGCCGGAGCCGGTCTGGGCGTTATGCTGACATTTCCGGTGGCCGAATGGTTCGGTGCAAAGATGGGCACGCTGTTTCCGGTCTTTGAAGTCAGTCCGGAGACCGTGTGGCTGCAGTTTGCCTGTGCGCTGGTGGTGGGTTTGGCGGCGGCCGTTGTGCCGGCCTATCGCGCGGCGCAGGTGCGTATCGTTGAAGGCCTGAGGGCGGTGGGCTGATGGCGCTGCCTTTTTCCTACACCTTGCGTAATCTGTGGACGCGAAAGCTGACCACGGCGCTGACTGCCGGCGGCATGGCGCTGGTGGTGTTTGTTTTTGCGGCGGTGCAGATGCTGGATACGGGACTACGGCAGACTTTGATCGCGACCGGTCAGCCGGACAACGTCCATGTCACACGCCGCGCTTCCGGAGCGGAGATTTCCAGTGTGGTCGACCGCGCGCAGGCAGCAGTGGTCGAGACACAGCCGGAGATCGCCATTGGCGGAAACGGGCTGCGCCTCGCTTCGAAGGAGGTTGTGGTGCTGATCACGCTGCCGAAACGCGACTCCGGCGTAGCCACCAATGTCACGACTCGCGGTGTCGGGCTCGCGGCTTTTGAGTTGCGGCCACAACTTCGAATCATTGAGGGCCGCTCGTTCAAACCCGGGTCAGCCGAGGTCATTGTCGGTTCCAGCATAGCGCAGCGTTTCGAAGGTGCCGCATTGGGATCGCTGTTGCGTTTCGGTGGACGGGAGTGGCGGGTGGTCGGTTTGTTCGAGGCCAAGGGGTCGGCTTACGACTCCGAGGTCTGGGCGGATTCCGACCAGCTGCTGCAGTCCTTCCGGCGCAATGCCTGGTCCGCAGTGGTGGCGCGGCTTGCCGATCCGGCGACACTGCCGGAGATCAAGGCGCGGCTGGAAAACGATCCGCGGCTGACTCTGGATGTGAAGGCGGAGCGTGAGTTCTTTGAAGATCAGTCGAAGGCGCTGTCGAACTTCATCAGTTATCTCGGTCTGACGCTGTCAGTGATTTTTTCGGTGGGCGCGATGATTGGCGCGATGATCACCATGTATGCCGCAGTGGCCAACCGCACCGGGGAGATCGGCACGCTGCGTGCGCTCGGCTTCCGGCGCACCAGCATTCTCGGCACTTTTTTGCTGGAGGCCGTGCTGCTCGGCGTGGTGGGCGGCATTGCCGGCCTGATGCTGGCTTCGCTGATGCAGTTCATTCACATTTCGACGCTGAACTGGCAGTCTTTTTCCGAACTGGCTTTCAGCTTCACGCTGACGCCGCGCATTATCGTAACGTCGATGATGTTCGCTGTGCTGATGGGGGTGATCGGCGGCTTCCTGCCGGCAGTCCGGGCTGCGCGGCTCGGTATCGTAGACGCGCTGCGCGCCGCCTGAGCCGGTTCAGTCGCGCAGATTCAGCTGCGGACGGGGGCGCGTTCGATGGTGCCGAGATGGAAGCGGTATTCGCCGGCCTTGCGGTCAGCGTAGTAGTGGTTCAGCGTGTTGCGCACGGTCGCAAACGCGATCGATTCCCACGGCACGTCTTTTTCGTCGAACAGCTGTACTTCCAGCGACTCCGTGCCGGCACTGAAATTGAGGTCGAGCAGGCGGGCGCGGAACAGGATATAGACCTGATTGATGTGCGGAATGTTGTACATCGCGTACAGCGGACCGACTTCAACGCGGGCGTTGGCTTCTTCGAGCGTTTCACGGGCGGCGCCCTGGGCGGTGGTTTCGCCGTTTTCCATGAAACCTGCGGGAACCGTCCACAGACCGAGGCGCGGTTCGATTGCGCGGCGGCAGAGCAGGACGCGGTCTTCCCATTCGGCAATGCAACCAACGATCATTTTCGGGTTCTGATAATGGATCGTGCTGCAGGCATCGCAGACGTGCCGGGGCAGTGAGTCACCGGCAGGGATTTTAAGTGCGACGGCGCCGCCGCAATTGCTGCAGTACTTCATGAATGCATCCTGATTTTGAGGTCATCACTATACGGGAAGATGGTTTTGGCGGTCACGTTTTCTGCGGCCCCTGAGGTATGCGTGTCATGAAGACTTGAATGGATTGCGTGCGGCCAGCGCACGGCCATGTTCATCAAGCAGGGCTGTTTCGCGATCGAGGAACTTCTCGACGGCTGCGGCAAATTCCGGATGCGCAAGCCAGTGCGCTGATTGTGTTTTGACTGGCAGCAGTCCGCGGGCAATTTTGTGCTCGCCCTGTGCGCCGCCTTCGAAGACCTGTAATCCGCGGGCAATGGCGTATTCGATGGCCTGGTAATAACAGGCTTCAAAGTGGAGCAGCGGATGGTGTTCAATCGCGCCCCAGTGGCGGCCATACAGTCTGGTCGCGTTGCGTACCAGCAGCGAGGCTGCAACCGGACTGCCTTCGCGCAGGGCACGTACCAGAACGAAGTGGCCGGGCATCGCCGAGCCTATGCGCCGGAAGAACTCAAGGTTCAGGTAAGGCGACGAGTGGTGTTCGCGATACGTTTGGCGGTAGCAACGATGAAAAAAGCGCCAGTCTTCATCATTGATTGCGGCGCCCTCGAGCCAGTCGAAGGTGATGCCGGCCTCGCGAACCTTGCGACGCTCCTGACGGATTTTTTTGCGCTTGTCGTGGCTGAGCTGCGCCAGAAACTGTTCAAAATCCGCATATCCGTTGTTGTTCCAGTAGAATTGCACGCCCTGGCGCAGCATCAGGCCATTGCGGGCAAAGTCGGCAATATCGGCATCCGCCGGAAACAGGATGTGCAGTGACGAGATCCCGGTACGCCCGGCGAGTTGCAGTGCTCCGGTAATCAGTGCATCACGATGTGCGGGTTCACGGGCAAGGATGCGGGCGCCGACAACAGGGGTGAATGGAATGGCACTGAGCAGTTTGGGGTAATAAGCGAGGCCGTGGCGCTGGTAGGCATCAGCCCAGGCCCAGTCGAACACGTATTCACCATAGGAGTGCTCTTTCAGGTAGAGCGGTAATGCGCCGGCCAACTCGCCATCCTGGCGCAGCAGGAGGTACTGCGGCGTCCAGCCGGTTTCCGGGCAGGCGCAACCGGTGTCATGCAGTGCGTGAAGAAAGGCGTGCTGCAGAAAGGGGTCATCACCAGCCAGTTTGTTCCAGGCCAGGGGATCAACGTCTGCCAGCGATGTCGCAACATGCAGATTCACTGCAGGTGCACACCCTCCGGGCGACGGCCCGTTTCCCGGATCAGCTGGCGGGTCATTTGCGGGTCAAAAGTGGAAACCTGCCGGATGATCCGGTCGACTTCCTGAAGTTCATTGAGTGCATGCCGCGCCATGGCAAGCTCGTAGAACGCGTGGGGGTTCATCGGCTGCAGTTCGGCGGCAACCTTGAATGCTTCGGTGGCTTTGACGGTATCGCCGCGGCGCCGGTGGACCATGCCTAGGCCGAACCATGCCCGGTCAAGGCTGCGCCGGATTGCGACAGTACGCTCAAAGCAGCGGATCGCTTCTTCATCCTGGTTCTGCTGCTGACGGATGTAGCCCAGATTGAACCAGAACTCGGCGTTTTCCGGTTCAATGGCGAGGGCTTGCTGGAAAAAGCCGGCGGCACTGTCCCAGCGCTCGCGGGACGCTTCCTGAAAACCTGCCGTGGCTGCAGCGAGCGCAAACTGCGGGTTGGCGGCAAGTGCCGCCCTGAATGCGGTGAGGGCATCGTCATGGCGGCGCAGGGTAAGCAGTAATTTTGCGCGATGGTAATGCAGCCAGTGCAGCATGAGGGTCGGGGTTCACCGGATCGCGCGAAGGTTGCGCAGGCCGATGATATATTAGCGATATGAAAATAGCGATTGCACAGCTCAATGTTACGGTCGGCGACCTCGATGGCAATGCCGCAAAAATCGCCGACGCCGCGCGGCGCGCAAAAGCTGCCGGCGCCAGCCTGCTGCTCACCACCGAACTCGCGCTGTCCGGGTATCCGCCAGAAGATCTGCTGCTGAGGGATGATTTTTATCGCGGGTGCGATCGGGCATTCCAGCGGCTGCAGAAGGAGTTGTCGGGGATTACGCTCGTGCTGGGGCATCCTCACCAGACTGGAGGGAAGCGTTACAACGCGGCTTCGGTAATTCGCGACGGCAAGGTTATTGCCACCTATCTCAAACGCACGCTGCCCAATTACACGGTGTTTGACGAGCAGCGTTATTTTGATTCAGGCGATTCGCCCTGCGTGTTCGAGCACGAGGGCATCCGGGTCGGCATCAACATTTGCGCGGACGTGTGGGAAGAGCCGGCGGCACGGGCTGCACGCGATGCCGGCGCGCAGCTGTTGTTGGTCCTGAATGCGTCTCCATACCATGTCAACAAGCAGTTGACGCGTTATGAGGTTGTGCGTGAGCGTATCGGTAAGACCGGCATGTCCGTTGTCTATGCGAATCAGGTGGGCGGTCAGGATGAGCTGGTGTTCGACGGCGCGTCGTTTGCCGTGGATGGTCGTGGCGAACTGACGCACCAGTTTCCCGCTTTCAAGGAGGCGTTGGCGATCGTCGAAGTGGTGAGCGGTGTGCCGGCCAAGGGCGAGATCGCGCCAGTCACGACGCTTGAGCAGGATGTTTATAGTGCGCTGACGCTTGGGGTGCGTGACTACCTGGGTAAAAACGGATTCCCCGGTGCATTGCTGGGTTTGTCCGGCGGCATTGATTCCGCGCTGACGCTTGCGGTTGCTGTTGATGCGTTGGGTGCCGACAAGGTTCACGCGGTCATGATGCCCTCGCAATACACCGCAGGCATGAGCTGTGAGGACGCCGGCGCGCAGGCAAAGATCATGGGGGTAAAGTATTCGGAAATTGCGATTCGTCCCATGTTTGACGTTTTTCGCCAGGCGCTGGCGGAAGAGTTTCGTGGTCTGAAGGAAGATGTCACGGAAGAAAACCTGCAGGCGCGAATCCGCGGCACCTTGCTGATGGCGATGTCCAACAAGACCGGTGTCATCGTGCTGACCACTGGCAACAAGAGCGAGATGGGGACGGGTTACGCAACGCTGTATGGCGATATGGCCGGCGGTTTTGCGGTGCTCAAGGACATCAAGAAGACGCTGGTTTACCGACTCTGCGAATACCGTAATTCGTTGAGCCCGGTGATCCCGCGCCGCGTCATCGAGCGTCCGCCGTCGGCGGAACTGCGGCCCGACCAGAAGGACCAGGACAGTCTGCCGCCCTATGACGTGCTTGACGCGATCATGGAAGCTTATGTCGAGCAATACCGCAGTCCGCAGGAGATTGTTGCTTCGGGTTATGCCCAGGCCGATGTGGACCGTGTGGTCAATCTGCTGCGCATCAGTGAATACAAGCGGCGCCAGGCGCCGGTCGGCATTCGCATCACCAACCGGGGGTTCGGCAAGGACTGGCGTTACCCGATCACCAACAAGTTCAGGCACTGAGCGGTTAGTCGCGCCCTGTGTTATTCTTTTTCGTCATCCACCGCGTTTGCCGGAGTCATCATGAAAAAAATCGAAGCCATATTCAAGCCGTTCAAGCTGGATGAGGTTCGCGAGTCATTGTCGGAGATCGGCGTCAGCGGGCTGACCGTGACTGAGGTCAAGGGGTTTGGCCGGCAGAAGGGACATACCGAGCTCTACCGTGGCGCAGAATATGTCGTCGACTTTCTGCCCAAGGTCAAAGTTGAAGTTGTTGTCGCCGACAAGATGCTCGAAGCAGCCATTGATGCGATGGTTAAAGCTGCGCGTACCGGCAAAATAGGCGACGGCAAGATTTTCGTCAGCGATGTGTCCCAGGTCATTCGCATCCGTACCGGCGAGACCGATGAGGCCGCGATCTAGTTTCCCGAATAAAGCTGGTCTGCTGCACGAACTGACCTCGGGGGAGCTTGCTTCTCAGCCCCTCCTCAAGGGAACCTGCTTCGCAGCCCGCAGCAGCACCAGTACCGCGCCGCCGCCGCCTTCGGTCTGCGGTGCCTGGCAGTAGGCCAGTACCTCGTCCCGCTGCGCCAGCCATCCCGACAGTTTTTTCTTCAACACGGGTTCACGATTCGGTGAACTCAATCCCTTGCCGTGAACAATGCGCACGCAGCGCAGGCCATTGCGGATCGCATGGGCAAGGAATGCGGCGGTCAGTGCGCGTGCCTCTGTTGCAATGAGTCCGTGCAGATCCAGGTGATCCTGGATTTTCCAGTGGCCGCAGCGGAGTTTGCGGATGTGCTCCTGTGAGAGGCCGTCGCGGCGGAACAGCAGTTCCTCGCCGGTTTCGAGCCCCTGTTCCCAGGCCGGGTTGTCGCTGAGCGTGTCTTGCAAGGCTTCCTGCTCATCGCGCTGACGCTGTGCGGCAATCGGCAGTGGTTTTGGCCGTATCAGTGAAGCGCGATTGGCCGGCGCCAGCGGTTTCACGTCCGCCAGTGCGGCGCGCAGCAGCTCGGATTCTTCAGGCGCAATGGGAGCGCTGCGCGGACGGTTCGGTTTCACAGCGCACCCGTCAGGCCCGGGCCGGGATCAGACCAGTCCTTTGCTTTCCAGATACTTTTGCGCGTCGAGCGCCGCCATGCAGCCGGTTCCGGCGCTGGTGACGGCCTGGCGGTAGATGTGGTCCTGCACGTCGCCAGCGGCGAATACGCCCGGTACGCTGGTCGCAGTGGCATTACCGGCGTTGCCGCCGTGCGTTTCGATATAGCCGTTTTTCATCTCCAATTGGCCTTCGAAAATGTCCGTGTTCGGTTTGTGGCCGATGGCGATAAAAACGCCCTGCAATTGCTTGTCGGTGGTGGCGCCGGTTTTTGCATGTTTGATGCGCATGCCGGTAACGCCGGTGTTGTCACCCAACACTTCGTCGAGCACGTGATCCCACATTACGGTTGCCTTGCCTGAAGCAACGCGCTCTTTGAGCTTGTCAATCAGGATGGCCTCGGCGCGGAACTTGTCGCGGCGATGGACGATGGTGACGTGTTTGGCGATGTTGGTCAGATACAGCGCTTCTTCAACCGCGGTGTTGCCGCCGCCAATGACTGCGACATCCTGATTCTTGTAGAAAAAACCGTCGCAGGTCGCGCAGCCGGATACGCCTTTGCCCATGAACTTTTCTTCCGACGGCAGTCCGAGATACATCGCCGAGGCGCCGGTTGCGATGATCAGTGCGTCGCAGGTGTAGGTGCCCTGATCGCCGATCAGCGTGATCGGCGTTTCCTTCAGCTTAACGGTATGAATATGGTCGAACACCATTTCGGTGTTGAAGCGTTCGGCATGTTTCTGGAACCGCTCCATCAACTCCGGGCCCTGCACGCCATCGGCGTCAGCCGGCCAGTTGTCAACGTCGGTTGTGGTCATCAATTGGCCGCCCTGGGCCATGCCGGTAATCAGCACCGGCTTGAGATTGGCGCGGGCGGCGTAAACCGCGGCGGAGTAGCCGGCGGGGCCGGAGCCAAGAATGAGGACGCGGCAGTGTTTGGTCGGGGAGGTCATGATTTATGGTGGTGTCAGGTGAATTTGGGGAAAGTGCGACTTTAACAGGTTGGCGCCGGGGGAGCGACAACTCCCGCACTGCAGCATAGGGCGTAACTCCTTGCTATATAATGAAATACAGCCTCGCCGCGCACGAAAATTCCGCAAAACTCAGTTGGGTCTGCGTCAAATGGAAATGGGGACAATAGTCTGCTTTCGCAAGAAGGGACTGACACCGGGGCGCGTGGTCTTCGCTGCCCTGTTGTTCCTTCATGGCGTGACCTGCGCGGGTGCAGCCGGTGCGGGCGCAACCGGCGTTGTTTTGGCCCGTAGCGACATGCTCACTTTTGCCGATCCACTGATGCCATCGCTGCGTGGAGCGTTTTTGGCCGAAGCAGTCGCCGACACGGCACCGCTGAGATTGGCGCAGGCGGAAACCATAACCACAGATGTATCTTCTGATGCGCTGCGTTTTGACATTCGCAGCTACCGGATCGAGGGCAACACACTGCTTCAGCAGGCGGAGATTGACCGCGGTCTTGCGCCGTTTGCCGGCAAGCAGAAGGATTTCGGCGACGTACAGAGGGCGCTTGAGGCGCTGCAGGATCTGTATCAGCAGGGTGGATATGCGGGCATCCAGGTCACGCTGCCCGAACAGGAACTCGAACGCGGCGATGTCACTTTTCGCGTTGTCGAGCCGCGCTTGGTGCGTGTGCTGGTTGAAGGCAATGAACATTTTCGAAGTCCACGGGCGTGTCGCCCGTTTGATCATTGAAATGGCCGAGTTGATTGATGGGTCTTGGGTGGTGCAGCGAGCGCCACCGAAACAGGAGATCGCTCGCATGATCGGCGCTTCCCGCGAGATGGTCAGCCGGGTCATCAAGGACCTTCAGGAAAAGAACCTGATCCGCACGGATAAACGCAAAATCATTGTGCTGGATCGCCAGTCCATGGCCCATCGCGGTTCTGCCTGACGGCGTCTTTTTTGCAGGTTGCCACTTGAATACAGCGTGCGACGTGATTTTTTTCACAGTTATTTCATAAGGTTGTGCCACTGTTCCTGCTGTTGTCAGTACTTTGTGGTACTAGAATAGGGGTTTTCGGGCAAAGGCTTTATCCAATTTCCGCGTGTTGCGGGGAGGGCGCCCTAAGGGAGATAGTCATGTTCAAGTTGCGAGGGTTTCTCAAGGGTGCTGCGGTCTTGGCGCTGGCACTGATTACGTCATCGGCATTTGCTGCCGGTGCCGGCGTCATTACCCATTTAAGCGGCACGATGTCAGTTCAGCGGCCGGACGGTTCCGTACGCATTCTTTCCCAGAAGTCGGAGGTCCAGCCCGGGGACATCCTGACCACCCAGCGTGACAGCTACGCACAGATCAATTTCACGGATGGCAGTGCGGCGACGATGCGTCCGAACACGACCATGAAGCTGGAAGCCTACGCCTTTTCCCAGGACAAACCGCAGGGGGACGCCATGTTCATGCGGCTGCTCAAAGGCGGCCTGCGCACGGTAACCGGCCTTATCGGCAAGCGTGGTGATCAGGATGCTTACAAGATTGGCACTTCGACCGCCACGATCGGCATTCGCGGTTCTTCAGGAGATACGATGGAATGTGCCAGTGCTTGCGGAAATCTGCCGCCCGGCACTTACCATACGACTTATACCGGCAGTTACATCATGCAGAATCAGGGTGGTGCGCAGTTGATCGGCGAGGGGCAGTTCGGTTTTGCTCAAGACCCGAAAAGACCCCCTGTCCTGTTGCCTGGCGACCCCGGCCTGAACCTGAGCCAGTTGCCGTTTACGCTGGGTGTCGGAGGTGGAGCGATCCGCGGTGGTGCCAACCAGGAGTGCATCGTCCGTTGAGCCCTGAAGCATGGCTTACCCGCAAACCCCGCCCTCAGGCGGGGTTTGTTTTTTGCGGTCGGCGTATCGGGCAGGACTGCGGAGGCAACAGGGTTTCACTTATAATCATCAAGTTAATGCAATCACAACGTTCCAATATTACGGATCCTGATGCCGGCCAGCGATAAATCACTTGATTCAAAGATGGCGCGCAATCCCTTGCCGCCCAAGATCGCGGCTCTCGTCAGGGAGTCGTGGTGGCTGGCTTTTCTGGCGGTGGCGCTGTACCTGCTGCTGGTGCTGTTTACCTTCCATAAGGGCGACCCAGGCTGGTCGCACAGTGTGGTGCTGGAGCGCATCGAGAATGCAGGCGGCGTCATAGGCGCCTACATCGCTGATTTGCTGCTGTTTGTCTTCGGTATTTCAGCGTATTGGTGGGTGGTGTTGTGTGGCGCTTTGGTGCTGTGGGGATTCCGCCGTATTGAAACGGAACTGGATGCCGATCGCCGTTCCTATGCCGTGGTGCTGGTGGGTTTTGTTGTTTTGCTGCTGGCCAGTTGCGGGCTGGAGTCCCTGAGGTTGTATACGCTCAAGGCCCTGCTGCCCGGTTCACCCGGCGGCGCATTGGGCGCACTGGTGGGCAACGGCTTGGCCGGCATTGCCGGATTTACCGGCGCCACCCTTTTGCTGCTGGCTCTTTTTGCGGCGGGTCTCAGTCTGTTTACCGGTACTTCCTGGCTTGCCGTCATCGAGCATGTTGGCGGCTGGACTGAGCGTTTCTATGACTTTGTTGTAACCAAGCTGCGCGAGCGCGAGGACCGTAAAGCGGGCGAGGTTGCTGTAGTTGCGCGCCAGGATGCCGTCGAGGACAACAAGAAAAAAATTGATGCCCATGAACCGGTCCGCATCGAGCCACCGCGTGTTGAAATTCCGAAGTCGGCGCGGGTCCAGAAAGAAAAACAGGTGCCGCTGTTCGAAGAGCTGCCCGACAGTCTGCTGCCGCCGCTGAACTTGCTTGATCCGGCTGACGAAAATGTTGAAACGGTCTCCGCTGACACCCTGGAATTCACATCGCGGCTGATCGAGAAGAAATTGCTCGATTTTGGTGTCGAGGTAAAAGTGCTCGCGGCTTATCCCGGGCCCGTTGTTACCCGCTTTGAGATTGAGCCTGCAGTGGGCGTGAAAGGCAGTCAGATCATCAACCTCGTGCGCGATCTGGCGCGCGCCCTGTCAGTACTCAGCATCCGCGTGGTCGAGACCATCCCGGGCAAGAGTTGCATGGGTCTTGAGATTCCCAATCCCAAGCGGCAGATGGTGCGCCTGTCCGAAATTCTGAGTTCACAGGTTTATGCCGACATGGTCTCTCCGCTGACCATGGCCCTCGGCAAGGATATTGCAGGCAATCCGGTTGTCGCCGATCTGGCGCGCATGCCGCATCTGCTGGTGGCAGGCACCACCGGTTCAGGCAAGTCGGTGGCGATTAATGCGATGATTTTATCGCTGGTCTACAAAGCGCCGCCTTCGCAGGTCAGGCTGATCCTGGTTGATCCGAAGATGCTTGAACTCTCCGTTTATGAAGGGATTCCGCATTTGCTGGCGCCGGTGGTCACGGATATGCGGCAGGCGGCCAATGCGCTCAGCTGGTGCGTCGGTGAAATGGAGCGCCGTTACAAGCTGATGTCGGCGCTGGGCGTACGCAATATGGCAGGCTTCAACCAGAAGGTGCGCGAGGCGATCAAGAAAAAAGCACCGCTTAACAATCCGATTGCATCCACTCCGGAAAATCCGGTACCGCTGCTGGAAATGTCGCTGATTGTGGTGGTCATTGACGAGTTGGCCGACCTGATGATGGTCGTAGGCAAAAAAGTCGAAGAACTGATTGCGCGACTGGCGCAGAAGGCGCGTGCCGCGGGCATTCACCTGATTCTTGCGACGCAAAGGCCATCGGTGGACGTGATTACCGGATTGATCAAAGCCAATATCCCAACCCGCATCGCCTTCCAGGTTTCGGCAAAGGTGGATTCGCGGACCATTCTTGATCAGATGGGCGCAGAGACACTGCTGGGGCAGGGCGATATGCTGTTCCTTCCACCGGGGCACGGTTTTCCGCAGCGGATTCACGGCGCGTTTGTGGATGACCAGGAGGTTCACAAGGTCGTCGAGCACCTGAAAAGCCTGGCGCAGCCGCAGTATATTGAAGAGGTACTTGAGAGTCCGGAGTCTGCCGGCGACAGTGGCGGTGACGGCGCCGAAGGCGGCGACGCTGAATCGGATCCGCTTTATGACCAGGCCGTTGCGCTAGTCCTCAAAACGCGGCGTCCGTCGATTTCGCTGGTGCAGCGCCATCTCCGCATCGGTTACAACCGCGCGGCACGGCTGATTGAGCAGATGGAGCGCGCCGGCTTGGTGTCGACGATGCAGTCCAACGGCAATCGCGAAGTGCTGGCGCCGGCTTCAGCCGCTGACGGCGATTGAGCCGGGTATTTTTCGTTTCGGCAAACTTTTCGCCTTCCGTGCGATCAGATTTCACATGACTATCCGCAAGTTGTTGCTTGTTCTGTCGCTGTTGGTGCCGGCTGTTCATGCGGCAGAGGAGCCGCCGCGCGGCATGGCTTTTGAAGTGTATATCCGGCTGGAACACGGCATGACTGAAGGGGAGCTTCTGTTGCGTGCAGGCAAGCCCGATCATCGTGTGACCGATAACGTCCGCGAAGGCCTGAAGTCCTTTTATTATTATCCGACCGCGGCCAATCCTCACCTCACAACGGTGACGCTGAGATCAGGACGTATCGTTAACATTGACCGCTCGCGAAAGAATCCATGATCCGTAACCTGCTGTTCCTGATTTGCTGGCTGCCCATGCTGGCCTCGGCGGCTGCTACTGATGCATTGAAGGTCTTTCTGACCCAGACGCAGACAGCCAAGGCGCGTTTCGCACAAATGGTCCTCGACAAAAACCTCAAGCCGCTGCAACAGGCGCAGGGTGTGATGCAGTTTTCGCGGCCGGGAAAATTCCGCTGGGACTACCTCAAGCCCTACGAACAGACCATTGTCGGCGACGGGACGCGCCTGTGGATTTACGACAAGGATCTCAATCAGGTCACAGTGCGCAAGCTTGATATCGCGCTGGGGGCGAGTCCCGCAGCACTGCTCGCCGGCAGCAATGATCTGGAGCGGGACTACAAGCTGACCAATCTGGGTGTGGAGAAGGGTCTCGACTGGCTGGAAGCTTTGCCGAAAAACCGCGACAACATGTTCGAGCGTGTGCGCATGGGATTCGGCAAATCCGGTCTTGAAGCAATGGAATTGCGTGACCAGTTTGGCCAGGTGACCGTGATCACCTTTGCTGATGTTGAGCGCAATCCGCGCCTCAGCGCAGATGTATTTCGGTTTACGCCGCCGAAGGGCGCGGACGTGATTTCCGAATGAGCAGAGTTCATCGCCTGTGAGCGATCTGTTCGCCAAGCGCGAGCCGGATGCGCCATTGGCGGAGCGCCTGCGACCACGCACTCTGGGCGAGATGGTTGGTCAGCAGCATCTGCTGGGCCCCGGCAAACCGTTGCGGCTGGCCTTTGAGGCCGGTAAGCCCCATTCGATGATCTTGTGGGGCCCGCCGGGTGTTGGCAAGACCACGCTGGCGCGGTTGATGGCGCAGGCGTTTGAAGCAGAGTTCATTGCGATTTCGGCGGTGCTGTCCGGGGTCAAGGAAATCCGTGAAGCTGTGGCGCGCGCCGAGGTCGTGTTGCAGCAGTCCGGCCGCCGCACCATCCTGTTTGTCGATGAGGTTCACCGCTTCAATAAATCACAGCAGGATGCCTTCCTGCCCTTCGTCGAACAGGGGCTGATCACCTTTATCGGGGCGACGACGGAAAATCCTTCGTTCGAAGTGAACGGTGCCTTGCTGTCGCGCGCTGCTGTCTATGTGCTGCAACCGTTGACCACAGCGGATCTCGCTGAGTTGGTGGTGCGAGGTGTTTCTAAATCATTGTTTTTATTTACTTTATCAGATGCTGCCCGCGATGGTCTGGTAGCCTACGCTGACGGTGATGCACGCCGGTTGCTGAATCTGGTGGAGCAGGTTGCGACCGCCGCGGAACAGACCAAGCGTACGGAAGTCGATGATGAATTTATAAAACAAACGCTGACACAAAGCCTGCGTCGATTCGACAAAGGCGGTGACGCGTTTTACGACCAGATCTCGGCCTTGCACAAATCGGTGCGCGGTTCGTCACCCGATGCGGCGCTGTACTGGCTGATGCGCATGCTCGATGGCGGCGCTGATCCCTTGTACATGGGCAGGCGATTGATTCGCATGGCGGTCGAAGACATCGGCTTGGCTGATCCTCGTGCATTGCGTGTGGCGCTGGATGCCTGCGAAACCTACGAGCGTCTGGGTACACCGGAAGGTGAGCTGGCCCTGGCGCAGGCCGCGCTATATCTCGCAGTGGCGCCGAAGAGCAACGCAGCCTATATGGCCTACAACCGCGCGCGCGAACTGGTCCGCAACGATCAGTCGCGACCGGTACCGGAGCATCTGCGCAATGCGCCGACAAAATTGATGAAGGACCTCGGTTACGGGCGCGAGTATCGCTACGCTCATGACGAGCCGGGTGCGTATGCCGCCGGAGAAACCTATCTGCCGGACGGCATGGCGACGCCGTCGTTGTACCAGCCTACGGATCGCGGTCTGGAAGCGAAAATCGGCGACAAGCTTGCGCACCTTCGTCAGTTGGATCGCGACAGCAAGAAGTAAATTTATAACTAATTGTTTTTAAAGTATTTTTAGAATCCGTACAGGCGGGCTGGATTATCAACCAGCACCTTGCGGCGCTGAGCCTCGTCCGGCACCCATTGCGCCAGCATATCCGCCAGCACATGATCTTCCGGCATCAACGCTCGTGCGCCGGGGTGCGGCCAGTCGGTGCCCCAGACGATGCGATCCGGCGCGGCAGCAACCAGTGCGCGTGCCAGCGGCGTGACATCGGGATACGACGACGCGTTCTTCGAAACAAAATACGGCCCCATGATTTTCGCCCAGCAGTTGTCGCGTCGGACCAGGCGCTGCAGCGCCTGAAATGCGGGTGAGTCGACACCTTCAGCAGACTGGCAACGGGCGAAGTGGTCGATGACGATATCGATCTTCAACTGGCCGAGCCGCGATTCCGCTTCCGGCATTTTCGGCAGGTCCAGATAGAACTGCAGATGCCAGCCCATTGCTTTGAGGCGTGGCGCGAGACGTTCACCGTCTGCAAGCGTTAACCCTTCGGTCTCGGATGCCAGATTGATGCGCACGCCGCGCACGCCCGCAGAATGCAGGTCTTCCAGTTCACGATCCGTGACGCCGGCTTCGACTACGGCGATGCCGCGCAACGCGTGCAGGCCGGAACGCAGGGCATCCACCATGCAACTGTTGTCGGTGCCGTAGACGCTGGGTTGTACCAGCACGCCGCGGTCGCAGCCGTTGTTTTTCAGCATGCCAACGTAATCGGTGGTGACGGCGTCCGGCGGAATGTAGGCGGCCCCGGGCAGATAGGGGAAACGGTCCTGCGGTCCGAAGACATGGGCGTGACAGTCCGTCGCTCCTTTGGGGAAACGCGTCTGCGGGGCGCGGGTATGCGGAATGAAGCCGGGAATGTTGGGGGTGCGTATATTGGACATGATGATGTGTCGTTTGGAGGAGCGGCGACTGTAGGAGGGTGGTCGCCGGACTGTCAAGGACTGGCCCGCGAGGGTGATCTAAACGATAATCACGGTTCTTTTTACGAATTGGACAGATGCTGTTTCCGTTAGTCTGATGGACGGTATTTACGGAAATGGACTGCTGCACACATGCTCGACATACAAATATTAAGGTCAGACACCGCCGCCGTTGCTTCCCGGCTGGCGGACCGTGGCTTTGTGCTCGATGTGGCGCAATTCACCGCGCTGGAAAACGAACGCAAGGCGATTCAGACCGAAACCCAGGATCTGCAGGCCCGCCGTAACGCGCTGTCCAAGCAGATCGGCCAGTTGAAGGCGAAAAATGAGGATGCGTCGGCGCTGATGGCGGAAGTCAACGCCCAGGCTGAACAGCTGAAAACGCTGGAAACGAAGCTCGAGAACGTGCAGCAGCAGCTCAGCGATTTCCTGATGCATGTGCCCAATGTTCCGCACGCCAGCGTGCCGGCGGGGCGCGATGCCGATGCCAACGTCGAAGTGCGCCGCGTCGGTGAGCCGCGCAAACTCGATTTTGAGGTCAAGGATCACGTCGACATCGGCGAAGGTCTGGGACTGTTTGATTTCGATACCGCGACCAAGATTGCCCGTGCACGTTTTGTCATCATGAAGGGCGGCCTGTCGCGCCTGCACCGCGCGCTGGCGCAGTTCATGCTGAATGTGCACACCGAAGAACACGGTTACACCGAAGTTTACGCACCGTATCTGGTCAATGCCGATTCCATGCGCGGCACCGGCCAGTTCCCAAAGTTTGAGGATGACCAGTTTGCAGTCACGGCGGATAGTCTATACCTGATTCCGACTGCTGAAGTGCCGGTAACCAATATTGTGCGTGGCGAGATTCTCAACGCGTCGCAAATGCCGCTGAAGTTTGTATGTCACACGCCGTGTTTCCGCCGTGAGGCGGGTTCCTACGGCAAGGACACCCGCGGCATGATCCGCCAGCACCAGTTCGACAAGGTCGAACTGGTGCAGATCGTTCACCCGGATCAGTCATACGAAGGCCTTGAGCAGCTCACGGGGCATGCCGAAGTCATCCTGAAAAAACTTGAACTCCCGTATCGCGTAATGACGCTGTGCACCGGCGACATGGGTTTTTCGTCATCCAAGACCTACGACATCGAAGTCTGGCTGCCGGGGCAGAATGCCTACCGCGAGATTTCGTCGTGCAGCAACTTCGAAAGCTTCCAGGCACGGCGCATGCAGGCGCGCTTCCGTAACGACAAGAACAAACCGGAACTGGTGCATACCCTCAACGGTTCGGGTCTTGCCGTCGGACGCACGCTGGTGGCCGTGCTGGAGAACTACCAGCGGGCCGACGGGGGGGTGGATATTCCCGCGGCCTTGCAGCCCTATATGGGCGGATTGAAAGCGCTGGAGCCCGTGCGCTAGGGCCCTGACGCTGGTAGAATCCGGCCCCTCGGCACTGTTGTAACGCCATCAGGTATCCGGAGAGGTGGCAGAGTGGTTGAATGTACCGGTCTCGAAAACCGGAGTACCCGCAAGGGTACCGTGGGTTCGAATCCCACCCTCTCCGCCAGAATGTGAAGCGGCCCCAGTCGGGGCCGTTACTATTTCAATGTTCGGATTAGACCAAGGCAATATGGATGTCGGGTGGCTGCTACCATGTACGGATAATGTGCGCTGACTTCCGCACTAATTTTTAAAAGGGCCTGCCTATGGCCGCTAACCTGCCTTATGACGTAAAGACCGCGACGGGCGAAACCATCACGTTCGATTTTCCGTTACATAGTGAGACGCAATCCGCGATGCGGGTTTCGCAGCTGCTGGACGCGGTCCTGGGTACGCTCGATCGCGAACTGCGGGTGCTCGGCAATACGGCCAATGGTGACGTCATGCAGGCCCTGGCCATGGCGCTGGCGGTGCGTACGGCCATGCTGCACGCGCCTTATGCCGTGGGGCAGCAGTTGGCTGTGG
>Ga0315906_10000231_pt1 | contig 93345 bp, 60 predicted proteins | sample LakEriMetagenome_4_FD_203526 | JGI IMG/M metagenome (GOLD analysis project Ga0315906, IMG submission 203526) | Freshwater fungal communities from buoy surface, Lake Erie, Ohio, United States - Buoy 2 MA122 | ecosystem: Environmental > Aquatic > Freshwater > Lake > Lake biofilm | place: USA...
GAGGTAAGAGACTAAAATAAGGAGAAAAGACGAAGAATCAAAGATTTCGAGGGTTCAAGAGCCTGCCTGTCGGCAGACAGGGTTCCAAGGGTTCCAGAGCCTGCCTGTCGGCAGACAGGGTTCCAAAGGTTCCAGAGGTTAAGACTGAAGAATATTTATGCAACTTATTTGTGTTTGATTGGTTCAATAAGTTTGCCATGAAAATCCTAAACATGGGAACTTTTGAAAAATTTGAAGAAATCATATCTTGGAAGGAAGCCAGATTATTAAATATGGACTTAATAAAACTTGTAAAAGGGAAAAGATTTGAGAATGATTTTAAATTGATCAATCAGATAGTAGGCTCTGCAGGCTCCATCATGGATAATATCGCAGAAGGTTTTGAAAGAGGCGGCAATAAGGAGTTCATTCAATTTTTATACATAGCGAAAGGATCTTGTGGCGAATTCAGGTCACAGATATATAGGGCATTTGATAACGGTTATATCACCCAAAATGAATCTGAAATCCTAGGCAGACAAGCTAAGAAAGTAAATTTTCTGATACAAAAATTGATCAATTACCTGAAAGAATCCGGATTAAAAGGTCCAAAATTCAAGTTGTGATTGGCCGAGGTTCAAGGAAATCCATGTATACGTTTATAACCTCTGGAACCCTTGGAACCCTGTCTGCCGACAGGCAGGCTCTGAAACCCTTGGAACCCTTGAAACCTCTGGAACCCTTGAAACCTCTGGAACCCTTGAAACCCTGTCTGCCGACAGGCAGGCTCTGAAACCCTTGGAACCCTTGAAACCTCTGGAACCCTTGAAACCCTGTCTGCCGACAGGCAGGCTCTGAAACCTTTGGAACCTAAAAATAAACCCCGGCATCACTCACATAGGGCAAAAGGATACCGAGGCATTCTAAAAAGGCAGAACAGATTTAGCGTGTCACATAGCTATTCGACATCCGGCCGAAATAATCATCAGGGTCGAATCTTTGGGTTTTTAGATTGACTTGGTTATTTCCCCTCAGGCATACCTCCCTGATTTTTTGCTCGTCGACTACGGCCAGTTTATTATCCGGCAAATACGCGACCAGGTGCATTTTAATATTTTTTGAAAATCTGATGGATGACCAATTATTTCTGGGATATTCAACCACCGAATTGTTATCCCAATAAACGGCGAATAATCTCACATGGTTTAATTTCTTATCTAACTCATTTTCAAAATCAAAACTTGCGGAAGCCAGCAACACCTCTCCATCATCGCAAATCTTGTCAATGTTGTAAACACCCATTTTTCTGACTCTGAAACTATTCACCATATCTGCTTCCGCTTTCAGTCGCTCTCTCTCCTGCTGCACTTTGGCGTATTTTATTTCATATTGTTTCATTTGCGACTGAAACAACTCACGATCTCGGTTATCCGAAACATCCTCTATCAATGGAGTAGCCCTGAAGACCAGTGACCTGAACCTGCTCTCGCCCTCCTCAGAAAAGGTTTGTGTTCTGAAAAAAGCAAACTCGTAAATGTCCAGTTCTTTGTCCACCAACTTCACACTCACATCACTCCAATTGATACGCATGGCCAACCTGGCTTCCGTTTCACTATATTCCTTGCAAAGCCTCCATTTACGTTCTGCCAGGGAAATCAATTCGGGCGCCTCTCCGAAATTGCCTGCAATATCAAAAATAAAATCCCCTTCTGCCGCAACAGTATCAACAGGCTTTTTTATTGAATTATTCAACTTTGCCAATTCGTCGATCTTATGCTCATTCAATCCATACTTGAATGAGTCAATTGTATCCCATTCACTGTCTCCTGACAAATAATATAGCTGGTACCCCTCGGAAGGCTTGAATGCAGCAAGATCAATCGCCACCTCCTTACCTTTTTGCAGCTCCAGCTCCTCTCCTTCCGCAAAGGCCCTCATCTCGATCATGCCGGCAGATTCCAGGAAACGATCATCACCTGCATTCAATCTCATCGGCACACCGGCTTTCAATATATGCTCAGCAGCATGAAATTCCCTTACCTTCAATTCGACCTTGCCCTTTACCAATTCGCCGGACTTATTCACAAATGAACCCTTCGGAATCCTGATCCTGGAGCCTGTAGCTCTCACCAGATCCACATTTTCATTATTAGAGACAGTGTAAATCTGAAATGCAGGATCCATATCCGCCATCGGACTTCGAATGGATTGAATTGCCATCTCTGATTCATCAGAAAAATCCTGATCATCAGCCTGACCGGCATATTTCAATGTAAGTAATAACAAAGAGCCCGTCATCAAACTTATCAGCAGAAGTAAGTATATTTTATTGTTACGTTTCATTGTAAATTGATTTTATTATTATTTAATCGATTCGGAAGACTTTACCTTCAAGTCAAAACAATAAAGCATTTCATCATGACATCCGACCAATATATCGAGGCTGCCATCTCCATTTACGTCTTTGATAACCGGCGGCATCTCCGCACGAGCTGCCAGGCTAAGGCGCTTGATAACTTTTTGGGAATCCAGTGAAATCAGCTCAATAAATCCATGACTCCAATTAGCCCTGTCATATTGATTCAACACCACGACACAACGCCCCTGACCGGGAATAACAAATACCTCTGAAGCAAACACCGGATCATCGCCATTCCTGTTCAATACGGCAGGTTCTGTATATTCCACCGCAGTCTCCTTGAAATTGATTCCATGATAAAATGATGCTACCGGCATGCCCTTCTCCACTATGATAATCGAATCGACATTATTGATCAGCGACCTTCCGTCTGGCAAGCTCAGACTATTCAATCCTACCGCATTAAACTGCTTGGACCAGGGCTCCTCATCAATTTTTTTGCCAAATCTGTCGATACTGACCAAATAGGCCATCCCATATCTGTCACCGATATCCCTGTATTCAATGACATTGATCCAGGGCCCATCTGAAGAGCTTGTCAGACTTGTCATAAAACCCAGACGACTTTTACTATTGTATTTCCATAATAGCTTCCCGTTCTCTCCACTCAGGACATAAATATTACCATCAACGGCATTATACAATAAATCCAATATTCCATCCCGATTGAAATCAGCCAACAATGGTTTTGTAAAAAACGAATGGCTATTGCTGAAGAAAGCCTTCACCTTGAATATGGCTCTGTTATCTCCGGTCTTGAATCCCGAAAAATCAGGTGTATAATAGTTCCAACATGTCCGGCCTGTAGCCGGATCCACTGCTTTCACCTCACCTAACTCTGAGGCATAGACGACCATATCTCGTCCTCGTGCCCTCAGCAACACAGGCTCATGCTCTATATCACCTGAAGCGAGTTGTCGCCAGAGGATTTTACCTTTCAAGTCGGTACAGAGGAACTCCTCATTGTCGTTTCCAAAATAAAGCTTACCCTTATATAACAGCAGGCCGTTGACATCCATATCACCCAGTGGCTCATCAGCAAATCTGCATTTCAGCTTGCCACTCTTTCGGTCAATGACATTTACCCCCGAGTTGGGATCATTGATCCAATAATCGTAAAAATTTTCGCCATTAGATCCGATAAGAATTTCATTATCGGTGAAACATATATTGGTGCGGAAGCTGGTCAGCCCTATAGGCACTTTCCACAACAATGGAAATTCCGTTTCCATGGCAGGCAATTGAGAAACATCATGTTTTTCCATCCATGCCGGGAAAAACAGCAATAATAACAGGGGAATTGTTTTCATACATTCAGTTTTAGCAGATTAACAGTAGGGTGAAAAGGGTACGGACTTAACGGGCATTCAGTGTATTGGATAGGAGGGAACAAGTGAATAATCATAGGGTTGAAAAGGGTCAGCGCTAAGGCCATCCACCGGAAAGAGGGCGGTCACTAGTGCCGAATTTCGAAAGAATATGAAATATGAGCGGACCTATGCCGGACATATGTAAAAGGTTTTAATGGTAAAAAGGAAAAAGAAAACGTACGGAAAATGATCTTATAGAATTTCGATCAAAGGCGGAGTTTTAATCAGAATTGAAACTAGGAAGATGTTTTCAATGACCGACTTAAACAAATGTTAATGAAAAAACCAATGATGATGATTTTTGATTTCTATAACAATTACCCGTGGCTATTCTAAATAAAATCCGATTGAATTGAGGTTATATCAACAGCAGAAAGTTCGACTCGTTTGAAAAAGGAATGACGAATGAGAATAATAATCAGGTATGCTTAACAGCAGCAATCCCCGGCAGCACCTTCCCTTCAAAATATTCCAGCATGGCACCACCGCCGGTGGACACGTAGCTGACTTTATCGGCCAGATTGAACTTATTGACCGCAGCTACCGAGTCGCCTCCGCCTACCAGGGAGAATGCTCCTATTGCTGTCGCTTCTGCCACAGCTAATGCGATGGACTTAGTACCATTTTGGAATTTTTCCATTTCGAATACGCCCATTGGACCGTTCCATAGAATGGTTCTACTGCTCATTATTAAATTTCGGAAATGCTCGATCGCCTCAGTGCCAATATCAAGCCCCATCCAGCCGGAGGGAATAGCATCGCTTGGGGCAGAGTGGGTATTGGCAGCTGCATCAAATTTATCAGCGATAATACTATCAACCGGCAAATGAAAATGGACTCCTTTTTCTTTGGCCTTTGTCATAATTTCTTTAGCCAGCTCCAAACGATCGTTTTCACAGAGGGAATTGCCTATTTCACCACCCATGGCTTTATAAAAGGTATAAGCCATACCGCCACCGATGATGATGTCGGTAGCTTTATTGAGTAAATTTTCAATGATGAGAATCTTGTCAGAAACCTTTGCCCCCCCGATGATGGCGGTAAAAGGTTTTTGCGCTTCATGCAATACCTTTTCAGCGCTTCTCACCTCCCCTTCCATCAGCAGACCAAACATTTTTTTATCTGCCTGAAAGTAATCCGCAATCACTGCGGTTGAGGCATGCGCCCGATGCGCCGTACCGAAGGCGTCATTAACATAGACTTCGCCCAGCTTACTGAGCTTTTCCGCAAACGCCTTATCTCCCTTCTCTTCCTCCTTATAGAAGCGAAGATTCTCAAGCATCAGCACCTCTCCGGGTTTCATGGCCGCAGCCTTATCAACCGCCTCCTGCCCGATACAGTCGCCGGCAAATTGAACAGTGATGCCGCCTAACAAATGAGATAAATGACCCACCAGATGTTTCAGTGAATATTTATCTGTCGGACCTTCCTTGGGCCTTCCCAAATGACTCATCAAGATGACAGATCCGCCATCATTCAGTATCTTTTGAATGGTTGGGACAGCTGCCCGCATGCGGGTATCATCCGTGATATTGAAATCAGCATCCAGGGGGACGTTGAAGTCAACGCGTACAAGAGCTTTCTGGCCTGAGAAGTTGTGGGAGGAGAAGGACATAAGATAAGTTTAAGAGGTTCCAGGAGTTCCAGGGGTTCCAGGAGTTCCAGAGCCTGCCTGTCGGCAGACAGGGTTCCAGAGGTTCCGGAAGTTCCAGAAGTTCCAGAGCCTGCCTGTCGGCAGACAGGGTTCCAGGAGTTCCAGGGGCTCAATAAACTTAATAGTAATGGAACTAATGGAACCTATGAAACCTTTGGAACAAAAATTAGGAAATCTTCTTCGCCATGTACGCAACGGTTCTCACCAACTGCGACACATAGCTCATCTCATTATCATACCAGCTGACGGTTTTTACCATTTGTTTGTCGCCGATAGCCATGACGCGGGTTTGGGTGGCATCAAACAATGAACCGAAATGAATACCTATCACATCGCTGCTGACAATTTCGTCTTCCGTATAGCCGAAGCTTTCATTGCTCGCTGCCTTCATGGCGGCATTCACCTGCTCGGCGGTAACGGTTTTTTCCAAAATGGAATACAACTCAGTGACGGAGCCGGTAATTACCGGAACGCGCTGAGCACCTCCGTCCAGTTTACCTTTTAGTTCAGGTAAAACCAGTCCGATTGCTTTTGCAGCACCGGTGCTATTGGGGACAATATTCGAAGCTGCTGCCCTGGCGCGACGCAAATCCCCTTTCGGATGAGGAGCATCGAGCGTATTCTGATCATTAGTGTAAGCATGAATGGTGCTCATTAAACCGGTTACGATTCCGAAATTATCATGCAGCGCTTTGGCCATAGGTGCGAGGCAATTGGTAGTACAACTGGCGCAACTTATAATGGTCTCAGAGCCATCCAGTATGTGATGATTCACATTGAATACAACTGTTTTTAGCTCTCCTGTCGCAGGCGCGGAAATTACCACACGCTTGGCACCTGCTGTCAAATGTGCTTCAGCCTTAGCCTTATCAGTGAAAAAGCCGGTGCTTTCGATTACCACATCCACATCATGCTTACCCCAGGGAATTTGAGCGGGATCTTTTTGAGCATAAATCATGATTTCGTTGCCATTCACAAAGATGGAATTGTCGGTAGACTTCACCTCTTCATTGAATCTCCCCTGAGCACTATCGTATTTAAGCAAATGACCCAGCACTGAAGGACTGGTCAAGTCATTGATTGCAACCACATCAATTCCTTCCATATTATGGATCTGACGAAAAACGAGTCTTCCAATCCTTCCGAAACCGTTAATGGCAACCTTGATTGTACGCATGATATAGATTTAAATTTTGGTATTTTTTGCGCGGCAAAGGTAGGGAAAACAACCGTTGAACGTTTAAGGGTTCAATGGTTCAAATGTTAATATCAGAGACAGGAAGACAATCCGTATTTTCGGCCATGAAGCGTGTATAAAGCTTTGATTTACAAATCATAGGGGAAAGAATATTTTGCTGATTTTTCAAATATTTTTGGTTAAGAAACGTCAGAACGTTATCTTTGCGCTCCGAATAAATGCCGCGTTGGTCAAGGGGTTAAGACGCCTCCCTTTCACGGAGGAATCACGGGTTCGATTCCCGTACGTGGTACAAAGTAAAACCTGTCGAAAGACGGGTTTTTTCGTTTATGGACTTAATGATCACGGGTCCCGACGATACTAGTCGCTAGCGACTGTATGTCGGGATGCTGACATTCCGCATTGCGGAATCGTCAGCATTCGATTCCCGTACGTGGCACTAAGAGTCAGAGCGAGAATGAAAGCGAGAGCCATTATGAATTCTGACTTTTTTATTCGCTCCCATTCTGTTTCTCGCTCTGATTCACCTGACTTTTTTCTTCGCTCTTATTCTGTTTCTCGTCCTGCATAATCAAATCATATTTCTTCCGCTAAGAGAATAATTAAAAACCTGTCGAAAGACGTTTTTTTTCGTTTATGGACTTAATGATCACGGGTCCCGACGATACTAGTCGCTAGCGACTGTATGTCGGGATGCTGACATTCCGCATAGCGGAATCGTCAGCATTCGATTCCCGTACGTGGTACAAAAATTCAGAGCGAGAATGATAGCGAGAGCGATCATGGTGCTCTGACTTTTTTCTTCGCTCTCATTCTGTTTCTCGGTCTGGTTAAAATTTCTTCGCTCTCATTCTGTTTCACATTCTGATTCGCCTGACTTTTTTATTCGTTCTCATTCTGTTTCTCGCTCTGATTCACCTGGCTTTTTTCTTCGCTCTTATTCTGTTTCTCGTCCTGAATAATCAAATAATATTTCTTCGGCTAAGAGAACAATTAAAAACCTATCGAAAGAGGGGTTTTTGTTTTCATCCCTATGAAACTCAATTTCACCCTGTTTACGTGTTCAATTTTATACTTGCTATCTTGCAGCCTCATTACGAATAACAATTAAGATGATTCGACTCATTTATCGGTTTTTGCCGGCTTTGGCGGGATTGATGATTTACAGTAATACGTCAGCTCAAAACTTTCCCCTGGCCGGAAAATTGATTGATGGCAGCGGCGGCAATCCTGTTCAGAATGCCGTAGTAATGATGCTATCAGAAAAAGATTCTACCCTGGAAGCATTTACCCGAACAGATAAAGAAGGAACTTTTCGTTTCAACAACATTCCTCAAGGAAAATATCTGATCAATACCTCTCACCCCATGTATGCCGACTACATGGACAATATCAATATCGAAGGTGCCCGCCAGAATACTGAAGTCATCAAGCTCACCAACAAAAGCAAATTACTGGAGAATATCATTGTACAATCGGGCGGAGCCATTCGAATCAAAGGCGACACCACCATCTACACCGCCGATAGTTTCAGTGTGACTGCCAATGCCAATGTGGAAGAGTTATTGAAAAAATTGCCCGGCATACAAGTTGATAAAGACGGAACCATCAAAGCCATGGGTGAAAAAGTTGAACAAGTACTGGTAGATGGGGAAGAGTTCTTCGGAGATGACCCCGGAATGGCGGTGAAGAACCTGCGCGCCGATGCGGTAAAAGAAGTACAGGTATTTGACAAACAAAGCGACCAAGCGGCATTCACAGGCATTGATGACGGAAAAACGAAGAAAGCCATCAACTTGAAATTGAAAGAGGACAAAAAGAAAGGATATTTCGGAAAAGTAGCCCTGTCGGGCGGATACGCGAAGGATGTCAACAACCGCTTCAACAACAATTTCATGTATGGCTCTTTCAAAGGGAAGAGAAAATTTTCGGCATTTCTATTGAATGGAAATACCGGCCAGGACGGACTCGCATGGAATGAAATGCAGAAATACGGTGGCGATGAGATGAACTATGAAATGATGGATGAAGACGGGATTTTCAATTTCTCAACAGCTACCAATATGAATGACGGAGAAATCAATTTCGACACTCGAAATGGATTCATCAGAAATATCAACAGTGGCTTGCAGTATAGCAACAAATGGAACGACAAACACAAGATCAATGTCACTCCTAAGTATAACCTGCAGGATTATTCGAATGTAAAAGAGAGCCTTATCCAAACCCAATTAGGAGATTCCTTATTTGACCGAAACATGACCACAATCTCCAAAGTGGATCGCTATAACCTGAAAAACAGATTCATATACGAAGGTCCAATTGACTCCTTTACCAGCGTGAAACTGACTCTAAACGGTAACTACTATCGTTCGGAAAGCAGTGAACAAGAGATTTCAAGTACAAAAGGTCTTAAAGGGAATTTGAAAAACAGTTCCCTAAAAACCACAGTTTTTTCCAAAGACAAGACAGTATTATCAGGCACTCTTCTGCTCAAACATAAATTCAGAAAAAACAGGCGAACGTTATCCATGAATATGGACTGGAGTGAAATGAAAAGCGATTTGAATAAAGAGCTCAACTCAACCAATGACCAAATTGTATCCTCACCCGTGATTCTCGACCAGCGATCGAAGAGTAATGCGGAAAAAGGAACTTTCAGCACAAAATTCATCTATACGGAACCGCTGAATAAGAACTGGTCAATGGAATTATCTTATCAGCTTAGCCTGAATACCGACTACAACGAGCAGGAAACATTTGAAAAAGGAAGCTCAAACAACTATGACAAGAAAATCGATTCTTTAACCAACTATTTCGATCAGCAGATTCTGGTCCACAATCCCGGAGCCAGATTCAATTATGCCTATAAGAAATACAAGTTCAATCTGGGATCGGGATTCGGCATCACCCGTTTCGACCTGAAGGACCTCACGACGAATGAAAACTATGACAGACAATTTGTAAATCTGTTTCCATCGGCAACTTTTGTCTACGCCTATAAGAGCCAGCATTCCATTCGAGTCAAATACAATGGAAGCAACCAGCAGCCGGGCATTGAGCAATTACAGCCTTTGAGAAACAACACCGATTTCTTTAATCAGAATGTGGGCAATCCCGATTTGAAACCCTCTTTCATCAACAATATCAATATCACGCATAACGGCTATAATTTCATCAAAAACAAATGGTTTTTTCAAAGCATCAACATCAACTTCACACAAAACGCCATTACCAATAACCGTGTGATCGATCCTTTCACCGGAGCCACTGTATCCAAACCCATCAACACCGACGGAAACATCAGTGCGGTAGCCTGGATGGGCCTGGGCTCAAAGCATAAAAAGACAGCAATCCAATATCAGCTGAATACCAATATCAATTATTCCCGCTTTGCCGATGTGATCAACAGCAATTTGAGTTTCGCGAAAACCACAGGAGTCGGAATCTCTTTGAGTTTGACCAAATCAAAAGCCAATCAGTATGATTTCAGCCTAAGCGAGAGCTTCAACTATAACTTGAACAGAAATGCCCAGTCAGCAGGCACCAACAGATTCACTACCAACACTGTCAATGCAAGCGCATTGATTTACTATAAGAAGACCTGGTCTTTAGGCACAGAATATGAGTTTTATGCTACAGGAAGAATCAACGAGAGATTGGATCCGGTAAATTTCCATATAGTAGACATGAAGCTGCAGCGTAGCTTTTTCAAGAATGAATTGACGGTGTATGTCAAAATAAAGGATTTATTCAACGAAAATACAGGTGTAGACCGCTCCTATTTTGGAAATACGTTTACCGAAGAACGTAACCAGCGACTAAGACGATATTTCATGCTGGGGCTTTCATGGGATTTTAAGAACAGGAAGTAGCTTAAGAAAGCTGAAGCTATCCTGATGTTTGAGCGATTCGGATACGCAGGATTAATCTGACCGGAAAAAATTAATTAAAAGAAAATAACAGATGAAGGCATTAAGAGTTTTTTTCACGCTGCTAATAATCTGGTTCTATTCAACGGCAAACGCCCAGTTTATCAGCCAAGGGACAATTTTGTACGAGGTAAAGACCAATATGAAAAAGGCACTGGGTAACAGTTCTTGGGTGGAGGGAATGAAAGATAAACTACCAACCTTCAAGAGCAGTTTTTTCAAACTCAGCTTCAGTGATAACAGAACCCAGTATGTTTTTGAGCGGTATGATGACAAGGACAAAATACCTCCATTTCTGAGGCAAAACGATGAAAAATCGGCCTGGGATCATGATTTTGAAAAATCAACTTACCTGTCCAACAAAGAATTATTTGGCACTCTTTTCAGCATCCGGGATTCCATACCAAAAATCAAATGGAAGCTTAGCAATGAGAACAGGATTATCGCAGGATTCAATTGCCGGAAAGCATCCGGCATCATCATGGACAGCGTGTATGTCTTCGCTTTTTACACGGATGAAATCACCACTCCCGGCGGACCTGCCACTATTAATGGGCTACCCGGAATGATATTGGGAGTGACCATTCCCAGGCTTTACACCTCGTTTATCGCCAAAGAGATTGTGCCCATGGATAAATCCCCCCAGTTCCTCAAGCAGGAGGAGTCCTCCAAAATTTTCAATCGGAAAAGCGTGTTAGAAGCAGTCAAGAAAAGCACCAGTGGATGGGGATCGGATGAAAATGCAGATAATTATTATGATCAATTGTATTGGAACTTGCTTCTATGAGATGACCTAACATTAAATTCAATTATAGGTGATAAAAAACGAAGGAGGCCATCTATAAAGATGACCTCCTCAGTAAATCTCCCATATTCAATAATCAAATTTCATATGGAAATATTGGCAAGTTTGCATACTGTCAATATCGGACTACTTTTCTAACTACCCTTTTATCTCCTTGCCTTACTTCCACATAATACATACCCGGCAACAGAAATTGTCCAAACCTATTTACTTCATCAGGTTTAATGACATTCTTTATAACCATCTTGCCGGAATTGTCAAAAACGCTGAGAACTGCATCTTCTTTGGCAGCTGATTTAAGTGTGAGATTAAAATTACCTGAGGAAGGATTAGGAAAAATACCTACTTCCATCATTTCTACTTTAGTTGCATCAGCAGCCTTTGCAATAGTTGTTACACAACCTGTGGTAGTCAACTTCAATACTCTCTTATTGCCCAAACAACCTGAACTTGCGATTGCCTGAACAAATATGCTGTCATTTGCCGTTGCAGTTACAAATCTGACTCTAATTTTCAGCCCTGTACCTCCGCTATCGATAACAGCTCCGGTAGGGATAGTCCATTTATAAGATGCAGCGCCAGTTACTGCCGTGGCAGTGTACCTGGTTGATGTACTTGTACCAACAAGTGGACAAATATTAATCAATCCTGTCAAACTCGTACTTGCTGGAAGAATGGAATTGACAGTTGCTCTTGCAATAATTCTTGAAGAGACACAACCGGTGGTTGAATTCCTGGATTGCGCGTAAAAGGATTTGGTAGCGGTCAGGAATGTGTCTAAATTATTAGATGCAGTCCTTACCCGCGTTCCCAGACTTGAAGCATTCCACCAATCTATCACTGCTCCTCCTGTTGAGGTAGTTGCAGAAACTCTAACCACTCCCGGTCCGCAACTGGATCCGGAGACTGTAACCGGCGATGCAGGCAGCGGATTAATCACTGCAGTTACAATAGTGCGTGTAGAAGATATACAGCCTGTAGCCGTAACCCTGGATTGAACATAATAGTTAGTAGTGCTAGAAAGAGTAGGTGTAGTATAAGAAAGCGAGGTAGACAAGGCAGTGCCACCTGTCGGCACATTAAACCATGCAACAGTTATACCCGATGGAGCTGAAGCAGTCAAAACCACCGTTCCCGTCCCACATCTTACACCTCCGGTAGCGGAAGGGGCAGATGGCAAAGGATTTATGGTCGCGATGACGGCCTTTGAGGCGGCAGAAACACAACCCGTAGTTAAATTCCGTTGTGCAACCCAATAAACGGTTGTGGTTGATATTGGCAAGGGTGAAGTGTATGTATTAGCCCCTGACAAGGTTCCTATTTTCAATGCAGTACCTGTCCTGAGTGAATCAGCATACCAGTCAATGGTAAATCCGGTTGTCGCTGTGGCAGAAACGGTTACAACAGCAGCTCCGCATTGTGCCGTTCCTGAAACTGTGGAAACCGATGTTGGAAGGGCATTGATGGTGGCTGTTGCTATCGTTCGTGTGGAAGATACACAACCGGTGCTAACATTTCTTGACTGGGCATAGTAAGAACGCGTTGCAGTAAGGAATGTGTCATAAGTTGTGGAATTCGACCTTAACAGGGTTCCAAGACTTGCTGCCGAATACCAGTCAATTGTTGATCCTGCGCTGATACTTGAAGCGGATATCGATATGACTCCAGAACCACATCTTGAAGCACTTACTGTAACAGGTGCGGCAGGAAGGCTAAGAATGGTTACAATAACCTCCTTTCTTGAGACTGATGCACACCCCCCATTGACAGTCCTTGACTCTGCATAATATGATCTGCTTGAACTCAGGACAGGAGTAGTATAAGTATTGCTGTTAGCCAAAGCAGTTCCACCTGCAGCAGTCGAATACCAGGACACAGTAGAACCTGCAGGAGGAATTGCAGATAGGGTAACGGTGCCTGTGCCACATCTTTGTGCGTCATTTGCCAGCGGTAATTCCGGCCTTGAATTGATCTGTACAGCCACTTTTACAGAACCCGGGGAAACGCAGCCTGTTGTCAGATTCCGCTGAACAGCCCAGAAGGAGGTAGAAATATTCACCAGCGCAGGGGTGGTATAGGTATTAACGCCGGATAATGATCCCTGCTGAAGAGGATTATTTATTCTTGAAGAATCGGCGTACCAATCTATCGTATTACCTGCCCCAGCAGTGGCTGAAATTGTAGCGATGGAACTGCCGCAATAGGTAGCACCTGAAAAAGAAGCCACATTTCCGGGCAATGGATTAATAGTTGCCTTGACAGCTAGTCGTGAAATCGACAAACAGCCTGTAACCAGATTCCTGACACCTGCATATAGTGTGGTAGTTGAAGCAAGACTGGTTGAGTAGGCATCTCCGGTGTATAAAAGGCTACCGCCTGAGGCAGCATCAAACCATTCAACTACTTCACCCGAATTGGCTGCTGTTGCATTGAAGGTGACAAAGCCGGGGCCACAACGCTCTGGCAAATCGCCCACTATAGCGTTATTGGTGCTACCAATCAAATTCAACGAATCAGCCACACTCAACCCGCAACCTGATACAGCCCTAGTCAGAATATTAGCTGACTTGAAATTATTACCAATACCTACATATACTTGAGAGGAGTCAGCATTGGAAGAAAGCACACTCATACCTGCTGGTAAGGTCCAGCGATAACGCAGCACTTCAGAATCAGCTTGGACCGAATAAAGGGTAGAATCTCCTTCTTGATACATCAGAGAACAAACAACCGAAGGACCACTGATACCCGATGGTTTTTCAGGGAGCGTTTTGCTGACAGCAAATTGCTTGGTTACAGGTCCACCACAAGCACCGGAAACAGTAACTGAAATATTTCCTGCACTAAAAGATGATTGATATTTCACCAGCAATTCATTTGTTTGCTTACCGGAGATGATTGTCACTCCTGCAGGTACGGTCCAGTTAAAAACAGAGGCATTATTAGTGGGAATCAGATATTTTGCTTCCAGACCCAGGCTTCCAGTATAGAGGCAGGAATTAGAAGGTCCGGCAATATCACCAATGGCAAATCGGATTATATCAATGGTTGCAATACCTGAAATATCTATGCTATCTGCGAGACAGTTAGCATCTGACAAGGTAACAATAGAGTACACTGCCGTATCTGTTCCTGCCGTGCTTGGCATCACCGGAACAGTGAAATCAGGAGTATAGCTACTGAATGAGGAACCATCCGAAAGAGTTCCTGACCATGGTCCTGTGCCGGAGGCTTGGATTGACAAAAGCGCAGTAGCATTTTCACATACTGAAAATGACCCCGATAATTGCGCTACTGGACGGGGATGCACCATAATTGATCCTTCCCCGGCATCAAAATCGAAATCGGAGGAATCCATCGAACAATTTGCATCCGACAAACTAATCAGGCTAAATGAAATATCGCCATTAACCGGAAGGGCAATATTAATGGTTGATTCGGAACCGGCGAATGCAGTTCCATCTGACAACAATCCCGACCATGGTCCGGTGCCTGTCAAACTATCAATAGTCAGCAACACCGAATCAGGGGCAGAACCTTCACAAAAATCATATCGCCCTGATATCCTTGCTGAAGGACAATCATTAACCGTTACTGTAAAGCTATCAATTGCTTCGCAATTGAATTCATTAGTAACTTTCACATAGTAAGTGGCAGAACCAAATGTAATAGGATCTGCCTCGACATTCATAGCAGCATCTTTGAAGATCTTAACATCCAACCCTACTGTATCACTTATAATCGCGGTTCGTATATTAACCGGTGGCTGATTCACATTTGAAACTAGAGAGGAGACCGACAATAAAGGCTGAGGCCTTATCAGAACGTCAATTTCAGCAGCATTCAAACACCCGTTAATATCAGTAACTTTTACATAATAGGTGCCAGAGGTACTCACAAACTCTGAAACTGATGAAGTCATATCTTGATTATCAAAAAATTCGGTCAGCATTCCGGAATTATCGGAAACAATTCCGGAATTCAAATCTAAAACCAACTCACCACATGAAGACAGTAAATCTTGAATAGCCAAATCAGGGAGCGGATTTATAGTAATTGTAGTTGTGCTTTGCACAGAACCATAATCTGCGACACAAAATTGGTCAGCCAGTGAGTCAATCGCATAAATGGTTGTCTGGCTTGGATTCACATAAATAAAGGTTGAGGCAAAATCCGAGCTAAAATAGGTGCCATCCGACAAAAATCCGTTCCATGGACCCTCTCCCTCAAAATCAACGAGGACAGCTTTTTCAGTGGAGTCATTTGAACAATAGGACTCACCGCCATAAATCGTTGCAGATGGAGGAGCCTTTACGTTAACAAAGCCTATGCCGCTTAGATCATTTATCTGGGCAGCACATGACTGGTCAAATAATTCAGCTATGACATAATTGCTGCTTGAGTCCGGACTAACCATTACCTGAATCGGACTGATATCTCCTGAAAATCCTGTTCCATCTGTCAAGCTTCCGGACCAAGGTCCGTTTCCGCTAACCGTAATATTCAGTAAAGAAGGCGTCGTGGAATTCAAGCATCTGATTTCATCGCCGGAAATATCAGCAGTCGGCCTTTGCCTTACCTCAATCAGGGCCTCCCCTGTCAAACCATCTGATGCAGACTGACAATTTTGATCAACCAGATATGCCACTGTAAAGGTGTTACCATAACCCGTTACGGGAACATTCACCTGAATTACATTTTGATTGGAAAAGAAAGAAGTTCCATCAGAAAAATATCCTGACCAAGGCGCCTGACCTGTAAATTCAATTTGCACTGAAGTTGAATCCGGCTGATTTCCATCACAGAAAACGGCCGAACCGGAGATAAATGCAGTTGGCCTGGAATGAATCTGAACAGATGCTCCTCCGGACAAGGCAACTTGCTGACTGATGCATGAGGAATCGACTACTGAAATCAGATAATAGTCAGTAGACATTGTTGGATAAACTTTGATTGTAGTATCAATAGCGGATACATAAAATTCAGATCCATCCGATAACAGTCCATACCATGGCCCCAATCCACTGAAATGAAGTGACAAATTCGCTCCAGCAGCTTCATCACCTGCACAAAACACGGAATATCCCAGTAATGATGCAGAAGGTGATTCTCCCACTACTATTTGTGCCTGACCCGTCAATCCTTGGATTATTGCCTGACAATTTGCATCGGAAAGACTCACGATAGTGACCAGTTTTGAAATGTCTGAGTAAATCTTCATGATATGAGGAGTCATACTTGCATTGAAAACTGTACCATCTGAAAGCACACCGGACCATGGTCCTACTCCTGTCAGATTCAATATCACCTCCGCAGAGTCAGCAACTGAACAAAACCTGGAAATACCCGAAATATGGCCGGTCGGAGCCAAAGCAGGATCAATTGTCAAACTCAATATCACAACACTGTCACATCCATGGATTGTTGACCCTGTCCAGGTATACGTTCCTGTTTGATCAAAGATTTGTCCGTTCCACAGGTAATCTGTGCAACTCTGAGCTGAGATCAAGTTTTCCGCAGGCTGATTAATCATCAAATCCAAGGTGACTATCGAATCACAACCAGCATTATTCTCACCGATCCAAATTGCTGAATTATTAGACGAAGTATAAGTGACATCATGCCATGTGAAGCTGTCACAGGCTGAAATCACCTCTGTATAGAAGCTAGATCCCTTGATTTTGATTTGAGTAGAAGCTGTGCGCACTTCACCGCAATCAGTAACTGTATATGAAATACTTGCTACACCTGCTCCTACTCCTTCGACCATTCCATATAAATCAACCTTTGCAATCGAAGTATCACTGCTGGACCAATATCCCGCAATACTATTCCCTTCTACCATGTAAGAGGTGGTACTTCCTAAACAGATGGATGGTTCACCCAGAATGTTGCCGGGGGCCGGCGCACCTTTAACTGTAATTATTACCATGGCTGTATCATTCGTGCAACCTCCTAATCCGGAAACAATATATTGAATTGTTGAATTACCAGGCGCCAATCCTGTCACCATTCCTGATCCGTTCACTATAGCCACCTCAGATTCACTTGAATACCAGATTCCACCGACATCCCCATCAGTTGCAAGTTGCCGGCCTTGACCGAAGCAGATTAGATCATCTGAAGAAGAAATTGTTCCTGCATTGGGAGTGGAAGTAACAGTAACCATGGAATAAGCTGTGTCATCAGGGCAACCACCTGTTCCCGAAACGATATATTGAACAAAGACATTACCGGCATTAATTCCTGTTAACATTCCGTTTGGATCAATTGAGGCTAATACAGCATCTCTGCTCTCCCATGATCCTGCTACACTGTTACCACTGATGATCAATGTAGCAGTGTCATAAACACAAATTGAGCCACCACCAATGATCTCACCAGCTTCGGGAGGAGCCGTGACAGTAAGGATCTGCGTCGCTGTATCATTCAAACATCCGCCACTTCCAATAGTAATGTACTGTATCGAAGCAGTTCCGGCAGTCAGCGCCGTCACCACTCCGCTATAGGAATTTACCATCGCCACTGCCTCATTGGATGATATCCAAAAACCTGAAGCGTCGCCATCTGTATCATAATCACTGGAATCACCTATACAAAGCGAGAAATCGCCGGAAGTTATTTCTCCCGAATTGGGTGGTGCGGTAACAGTAACGATCAAATGAGCCGTATCATTCAGGCAGCCGCCTGTACCCTGAACTACATACCATATGAGCGCAGTACCGGCAGCTACGCCGGTTACCATTCCACCGGCATCAACAACAGCTACAGCGGGATCACTACTCTCCCAAAATCCGGATTCACTATTGCCGGCGGGAACGTAAGTATTTGTATCACCTATACATAAGGTTTGATTACCGATCAATATTCCCGGCACCGGTGAAGTACTTACGGTGATCAATTGCGAAGCTGTATCACCCGGACAGCCCCCAACAGCGGGAACCAAATATTTAATAACCGAATAACCGGCTCCAACTGCACTTACAACACCTGTAAGCGAATCAACAGTTGCCACAGCAGTATCAGAGGAGTACCAAAATCCTCCAGACTCGCCATCGGCGACAAAATAACTTGTACTTCCAATACACAATTGTGAATCTCCGTAAACAATACCGGCATTCAACGGTGCAGAAACAGTAATCAAAGATGAGAACGTGGTATCATTATAGCAACCTCCTGTTCCCGGAACAACATAATGAATATCTGTAACACCTGCTTCGACCGCAGTAACAAACCCATTAGAATCAACCATCGCAGCCATGCCATTCCCGTTTTCCCAATAACCTACATCACTATTTCCGCTTACAGAGTATGGATATGTATTACCAACACAAATATTCTGCTCTCCTGATATAGTTCCGGCAAACGGAGGCGCACTGACAGTCAAAGAATTACTTGCGGTATCATTGGGACAAGTACCCTGACCAATCACCAAGTAGCTAATTGTAGCTGTTCCTGCAGATACTGTACTGACCTGTCCCGTGGAAGAATTTACTGTTGCTATAGCTGAATTGGAACTTATCCACGTACCTCCTGCGTCGCCATCGGTATCAAAATCAGTAGTCTCTCCCAAACAAAGTTCTCCGACTTCGGCGGTAATCTCACCTGCAGACGAAGTTGCCTGAATTGAAACCGAAAGTAAAGATGTATCCACGCCACAACCCGAAACAATGTAACCAATAGTAATACTTCCACTTCCGACAGCAGACAATATGCCTGACTCGTATATGATTGCAACGGAAGAATCAGAACTGTACCATAAGCCGCCGGGCGTAGCCCCCGTCAATTGATATTGATTGGTAGATCCGGTGTAGGTATAACAAATGGTAGCCGGGCCATTTATATTACCTGCAGACACAGCAGGTGATAAGGAAACAATTTTCGACGTAGATCCTGAGCAAGCGCCGTTGTTGAAGCTATATCCAATGATCTTATTACCGGAGCCGGCAACAGCAGGATTGAAGGTAGCTGTACCGTCGCCGTTATCAGTTACACCAGGTCCTGTGAATGTACCGCCGGCATAGTTGCCGCCGAAAGAAACTACAGCATCGGCAACGCAATAGTTAGAAGCCAGTCCACTAATAACAGGAGCAGGCGGAGTCAATACCTCTACATAAGTCGATCCGCTGGCAGTTCCTGAGCAGTTAACGTCAGAAACACTCAGCAGTTCGTAGAAGAATACCCCTGGAGTTCCTGTACCTACCAGGAGAGTCCTGGTAGACATGCCTCCGATTGTGGCAGTAGTCTGAGGAGCACCACCATTAACACGGTAAGTGAAGGTGTAAGGAGCAGTACCACCTGCAGCGGTGAATACGATAGCAGGCGAATTACTACCAACACAAAGTGTATCTCCACCACTGATTGTAGCAACAGGCTTGGGAGCAGCACTTACATAGGCTACAGCCGTCTTAGTGCAACCTGAATTGACTACAGACGCAGTATAAGCTCTGGTTACTGCGGAAGTTGAATATACTGTATCCTCATTCTGAATGATATAGGGAATAGTGCAAGCACGGTCAACGAACAGATTGGTTGTTGGAGACCAGGTGATTGGCAATGCAGCAGGCGTAGTTAACCTTACATTGTCAATTGCCCAGAGGTAACCATAAGATGAACGATAATAGAATCTGATGTACACATTAGCCTGATTTCTGAATGCTGCAGGTATTCCCAAACTGACGTTTGTAAATGGACTCTGAGCACCCTGATCAGCAGTATATCTTGTCAATCGGGTCCAGGTCACATTATCAGTTGAAATTTCCACAGCTGCCGTATCAGACGTTGTGTAATAGTCATAATAAGTAGCGAAAGTCAATGTTGCAGTATCCAATCCGATCGTACTGATGGCAGGCGATCTCAGGATTGTTTTCGTAACACTACCAGTACCACCTATATAAGAATTAGCCAGATAGAACTGAGTTGTATCATTACTGCGCAAAGTGTATGAACCATAAACATGGGGTGAGGCTCTCAGGCTCCATGTCATGTCTACAGGACTAGAACCACTAGTATGTTCACTTGTTACAGTCCAGTCATTGGTGGCAGCGTTGAAGTTTTCTGAATAAACTGTCACCGCATTACCGATCAATTTACCTCCGCCGGCACGCAACATCAAGGTATCTCCTATACACAATACCGGATTGGTTGGTGTAATAGTCACAGCAGTTGGTGACTCATTTACTGTAACCACAGTACTGTCTTTAACTGATGCGCAACCATTTCTGGTGGCTATGAGATAGTATTTACCTGCAGCGCTCAGCGATACAAGCGCAATGGCAGGGTTACGGAGCGTGGATGTGAATGAATTCACACCGGTCCAGGCGTAGGTAGTCGTTGAAGTATCAGACACGTTAGCGAACAGCTTCAATGAATCACCTGAACATACAGGTGAGTTGCTGCTGATAGCCGTTGTAGGAGTCTGATTAACCACCAGGGTATCCACACCGGAAGTAGAAGATCCGCTGGTAGCACCGCAGCTGACCACTAAACGATAGTAGTAAGTACCTGCAGTGAGGTTGTTAGGTGTAGTATAAGAAGGAGTGTTGGCTCCGGATCCAACGGATACAGCAGTAAAGCTGCTACCATTGAGTGAACCCTCCCAGCTATACACGATACCTGACCCGATAGATACACCGGTATGCGTGAAGTTGGCCATTGTATTGATTGAGCAAACGGTCACCTTCTTAATGGTGGCAACGCCAGCGTTGGATCCTGTACAAGCATTAGCCAATCCTTCATACTCGTCGGCACCCATATCAGGTCCTGACAGAGAAGTTCCGGCATATCCTAAACTACCTTGACGTATTGTGCCCTCCAGGTCATCGTCGATTCCTGCGATGAAAGCCGCACCACCCTCGATACCACTGGTATCGGCAGGGTCTGGCTTCAGGAAGTTCGCATTGGAACCGGTTGTGCTCAGGAAGGTCAGATCTTCAGTGATGGACGCAGTTTCACGTGCGGACAGTTTGGATTTCAAAGAATCCAACGTCAATACTGAATCGGTAGATGCACCACCATAGTACAACAGATTCCTTGCGGCAGGCACACCGGCATAGAACAGGTTGTTGTTTGAGTTAGAATTGTAGTTATTCTTCGCAGCACTGCTACGGCGATAAGCTACAACCCTACCAGGACCTTTCTGACCTGATTTGTTCACGAAGATGTTGTTACGCATTGTCAGCTGAGCAGTAGTAGCTGTTGCGTTGGTGGTATGATACATCGCGGAAGTACCGAATGTATCTCTCACTGAAGTAGCGTTCAAATGAACGGTATTATAATAAACATTGTAATTACCATTGGCGGTAGTAGAAGTTACACTGATACCGCGGATGGCATCTTCAATGCTGGCTGAGTCAGACTTGATGTCTGCCACCATGTTATTGACGATGTTCACCGTAGTACCGCCGGTAGCTTCAATACCGTTGATCACACCGGCCTGACGCTGCAGACGGACGGCTGCCACATCGTAGATTTTGTTCTTACGAACATTTACAGTGGTACCTCCTGAAACTTGCACTCCACGCAGCCTGAAGGCCGAAGCCGTACCGGAAGAGCGAAGGTTGTTGATGATATTACTATCTACACTTACCAAAGTACCGCCGGAAACAACCACCGCATTCAAGGTGGGCGATGTTGTACCGCTGGCTACGATATTGTTAATGGTATTTCCATAAGCCCTGGTATTGGTACCGCCGGTAATCTCAATACCTAATGCGTTCGCTGATACAGCGTTGGCCGTATAGCCGGTGAGCGTATTATTGCTAATTACCACATTGCTTGAAGTATTGGCGCAAACAATACCCTTCACGGTACCACCTGTAGATCCACCTAAGGCATTCAGGTTAGTCACGGTATTGTTATTGATGGAATAGATCCTAGCCGAGTTACCTGAAGAGGTCAGGTTCATACCGATCACACCACCCGCACCATTGCTGGTGATATTGTTGATAGTATTATTGGCAATGACACTGGAATCACCCGCATAGGTATTCATCAAGCCATAAACAATCGCTGTACTCGTTGTTGCGGTAACCCTGTTCACATTGGTAACGGTATTGCCGGTGATGAACTTGGAACCGGTAGTGGTAGTACCATCTGTGCTGTATACACCATAGAAGGTGATGGCACTATCCAGAGAAATGTTGGAGATGTCATTGTTCCTGATGTTCAGGATAGAACCTGTTGCAGAAGAACCGGATGTCCACGCACCATAGACAGTTCCTGTCTTACCCAGGCGGGTCAGACTACCCACAATCCTATTACTGTCGAGGTTTTTGAAACCACCGGCAGGACAAGAGTTGGTCAAATAGAACATATACATAGTACCCGAAGTCCAGATATTCAGTTTGGTAAGTGTGTTGTTGGACATCCTTACATTTCTACCGGCACCTGTACTGTAGTAATAATACTGAGTAGCTGTAGATGATTTGGTATAGTTGATACCTCTTGTATCGTTGTTTGCGATAGCCACGTTGGCAGCAGCGTTGGCACCCGTATTATTTAATACGTAGAAGATACCTGAGTTGGCGTTCTGGAATGTAATAAGACCTGCAGTCGCGTCACCAAACTTATTGTCTGAGATCTCGATATTACGCATGACAGCAGCCGTATTGGTGATCATGTAGCTGGTACCGGTAGTTGAAGTGGTGTTGATACCACGGATGGTATTACCAACGATCCTCAACGAACCGACCCTCATGTTGTTCTCAATACCATACACACCCGTAGAGCTGGAAGCACCCGTGATGGTGAAGTTCAACAGCCTGTTACCGCTGATGCTCAGGGTAGACAGCGTATCCAGATCACTTGAAGTGGTATTCTGAACAGAGATACCGTTCATGGTACCTGAGGCCAGCGCACTGTTCAACGTGATGGTGTTGCTGTCAATCACCGTATTGGTGCGGGTAGATGGGAATGTTGAGTATGTCTTCACAATACCACGGAAGTTGGTTCCTGCCGTGCTGATATTGGCACTGGTGATGGTATTGTTGGTAATAGTATCATTATTCAGGTTCATTGTACCGATACCGGTCATCAGTCCCACTGACGGGAATGAAGCGGTAATGTTTTGTGAACCGTAGTTGGCGATTGTGTTACCATGAATCCTGTTTCCAAGAGAATAGAATCCGTTCTTGGAATCACCGACAAACCAGATACCGGCGTTCACATTGGAGATGTTGTTACCAACAATCTGGTTATAACTGTTAGGACCGTTGATAGAGTCTGTCACAGCCTTGGTGTTCAGTGAATCAGGATTATGACGGGCATTGGAGTAGATACCGATGGCGTTGGTATAGCTCCTGTCAAGACTGATATTACAGTTCCTGATGGTGTTGTACTGCGCACCGTTGGTGGTATCATGGTACATCAGAGCATAACCGAACTCTGTCATCCTGTTGGAGGCAGAGGTGGTAACGGTATTTCCGAAGTTCTCAGCCACGTCGATGGCGTCGAAAGTGATATAGTCAGCACCACGCAGCAAGATAACGGCATCCACCAGGGAAGCGGAATCCTGCAGACCGGCAGTTATCAGCGGGTTGGTACCGGCTGAAGCACGCTGGAATGTGATTGGGGTAGCTGCTGTCTGTGAAGCGTTGAATACATTGCTTCCCAGCCTGATACCTCTCTTCGGAGCTGTTTCGGTATAACCGGCAGCCACGTTGAAAGTGATGGCACCTGAGCCGGTGACACCATAGGTGTTCAGGTATTTTACCGCACTGGCCAGAGAGCTGAAGCCGCTGGTAGCGCAATTTCCGGGAATATCCCATGTGGTACCTCCTGCGATCGGAGCAGTAGCCGCAGCTACTACGATAGAGGCAGTATCCTGACAACCATTGCCATCAGTAACTGTCACCACATAAGTACCCGTAGCGAAGGCAGCCGTTGTGTAAGAAGCGGAAGTTCCTGCAACAGGTGTTCCGTTCAGGCTCCAGGCATAAGTAACACCTGCAGATGGAGTAGCAACCAATGTGGTGCTATGACCTTCATACAAAGATGTACAACCTGTATTACTTACATCAGCCACCAGAGCAGTATTCTCTGACAAGCTGAAGCCTGCAGAAGTAGTAGAGCAACCGTTGCTGTTGGTTACAGTTACAGTGTAAGAACCAACTGCATTGGCAGTTTGTGTAGCATCTGTACCCAAAGCAGTAGTACCATTCAGGCTCCACTGATAAGAGGTAATGGTACCGCTACCTGCTGTTGCATTAGCTGTAAGTGTAACATTGCTATTGTTGCAATATGCACTACTTCCACTGATGTTTACGGTAGGATTGGCATTCACCAACACTGTTACAGGAGCAGAAGCTGGAGAAGTACAACCTTCTGCAGTAATGAAAGTTACTGAGTAAGAACCACTGGTAGTAACCGTGATGGCGTCAGTAGTTTCTGCTGTGCTCCATGTATTACCTCCGGTATAACTGGAAGTAAGTGTCACGGAACCTCCGTTGCAAAATACGGTGTCACCTGTTACTGTGATGGAAGGAGCCACCGGAGTGGTGTCTACATTCATCACTACAGCGGAAGAAGTAACCGCACCACCCAAAGCGCAAGTAAAGCTTGAAGTGATAGTTACGGTCACCTGATCGCCATCAAGTGGCACATAAGAATAGGTATTAGAACCACTAGTTTGTACAGAAGTGGCATTAACAAAGAACTCATAAGTAGGCGTAGATCCCAAACCTGTACCACCTGCTGTAAAGGTCACTGAAGTACCCGCACAAACAGAGGAATCATTAACACTCAACGTAGCAGCCGGGAAGATAAAGCTACTTATAGAGATGGTCTCTGAATTGGAAGTGGCAGGACTTCCTGTAGTACATGTGATGCTGGAAGCCAGCGTACAATAAACCACTGATCCGTCTGTAAGCGTAGAGGATGTGAAAGTAGCACCTGTGGAATCAGGCACCAATACACTGTTCACATACCATGCATACACCGGTGTAGCGCCTCCGTTGGTTGGAGTAGCTGTGAACTTCACTGTTTCATCGACGCAAATCTCTGTACTTGGGAATACGGAGATGGAAACGGAAACAGGCAAGTTAGCGGTGATATTGACCACTGTAGAATCGTTATTGGTACAACCGTTGGCATCTGTAATGGCGACATAGAACTTGTCTCCATTGGCAGGAGCTACGGCAGTAGCCACAGAATAAGTATTATTATTAATAACACCGGGACCGGTCCAAACATAGGAAACATATCCGTCCGTTGCACGAAGGGTAACATCCTGACCGGCACAAACCGTACCTACTTGTGTACTATTAGACAGTACCAAAGTTGGCTTGGCAGGGTTAGTCAGTGTTACTGAAGCCGTGGTCACACAAAGGCTGGCATCACGGGCATATACAGTATACGTTGCGGCAGCCAGTCCTGTAAACGAACCGGTAGCCTGATAAGTAGTACCGTTGAGTGAGTATTCAATAATACCTGTACCGCCTTCTGCTGTTACATTAATAATACCAGTAGCAGATCCATAGCAAATCGGATTGGCAGAAAATATTGAATTGAAGTAGACTAAGGTGGCAGGCTCTGCGATACTGATACTGAAAGAATTCATACAATTCTTAGAATCTTTTATATAAACCCAATAGCTACCGGCAGGATTGCCATCGAAAATATTTGAAGTGCTATAATTACTTCCGTTCAAAGAGAATTGATAAGGGGCATAACCACCCGTAGCCGAAGCTATGATGGTACCTGTGGAAGCACCCTTACAAACCACATCCGTCTTCTCAGCAGTGATATCCAGGTCGGTCACTTTAACGAGCATGGTAGTATCGCTGGTAGAGCAACCTGCCACACTGGTAGCAGTCAATACAAATTGTGTATTCACGCTCACCGGAACACCAACCGGATTCTGAGTAGAGGACGTGTAACCAGCGGGGATGGAAGTCCACGAATAGCTGGTTATGTTCTTATATTTCGGGGTGAACGTAATGGATTTACCATTGTACAAACTGGCGGCATTGTAAGAATACTGCAAGCCTGTGGTTGCTGTATAGTTCAAACCTACAGTAGCCAGTTTACCGCTGTCAGCGTTGGCAACACCATACAATACGTCATCATAAACGAAGTGTATGTTACCGGTGGCAGAATCCAACTGAATCTGGAAGGTAACGGTACCGGAACCGGTAGCATTAAAGTTATCCTCCTCAGTCCATTGAATGATGAACTTACTACCTACTTTCTGAGTCTTGATAGAAGTGACATCCGTAATAGGCGTCATATCGTCCCACAAAGGCAAGAGCGCAGCGTTTCCTGCAGAGATGGAAGAAGTCGGTAAAGTGGAATTAGTATAGGTGATATCACCTGTCGTAGTTCCGAATACCATGGCACCGTTGTTACCTACCAATGCAGTGGTATAAGGCACCTTATTATAAGTGAATGCAAATGGCAGATTGATACCATGCTCAGTATCATCACCTACCGCACCTGTAACAGCTGTGCCGGTAGTTTTGATATCAATGAAGGATACTCCGCTGCTATCTACCAGGTTGTAACCTGCATCCAGAGAGTCTGCATTCACTGCAGAACCTGTGAGACTCACGGCATTACCGGGGGCACAAACAACCGTATCTGAAACAGAAGCATTCACATTCACAGGATATTTACCCACAGTGATAGTGATGCTATCCTTTGTATTACAGCCATTATTGATTCCACCTGAGGAGTCAACAGCAGTTACCAAATATTTTGTGGTGACATTTGGAGTAACAGTATGGTTAGCACCGATCAGAGTGCCATTCCAGCTGTATGCGTATGACGCATTATCCGTAAGTAAAGATAGATTTGCCGATTGGCCTTCGCAAAGAGTTCCCAAACTGGTTTGAGCAGTTACGGAAGGAGGAGTGGTCACAGTGGCTGTAACCGCTACCCTGGGAGATTCACAATCCGGAGCAATCTTATAATTATAGAAATAATAGATATAATTTGAAGTGTTAGAATTACCTGTTGAGAAAGCATAGGCATTTATTGTACCGACGGTTCCCAGAGACATTGGGTAAGAGAAATTGGTTCCGCTTGGATCAAAGTCTCTCCTGAAGGTACCGACCACATCCGTCAGCATGATTCTGTATGACCCCGGAGTTATATGCCAATTCAAATGAATGGTGTTAATCGTATTGGACGCACCATCAGAAAGGATAGCAAGCGTAGGAGTGGTATAAACAATATTTGAGGCTGCTATGGCACCTGTTACCGTATTCCATAACTGTACCTTACAAGAAGTTCCGGTCACGGCTATCAGATCTACGCTCTTAAGCACAAAACCCTTAGTCGCGGTGAACACCATTCCATAGTTATTCGTACTGGTGGTACCGGTAGTAGATGCAAATGGAGCAACTGTACCTCCGGTTTCAAGTTTGAACCTGTTGGAGATAGCGGTAGCATAGAACGTAGAAGTGGAATTGATATTGGTAGTATAAGTACTACCGCTATCCAATATTACTCCACCGGTAGCCGTACTGTACCATCTGATTTCAGAACCCGAGGTACCAGTAGCCTGATAAGTTACAGAACCCGGACCACAACGAACAGGAGCTATTGTAGAGACAACAGCAGGAACCTCTATATAGATGGATGATGAATACCCGCAGATATTGCCTGTTCCATCCTTTAATTCGACTCTATAGTAACTTGCAGCATTATTTGCAATAGAAAGAGTAACGGAGGCAGCTGACTCAATATCATTCCAGCTCAGCTGATCAGCTGAAATCTGCCATTTGAGGTTTCCAAAACCATATCCGCCTGAAGGAATCAATGCCATGTTGGCTATGCCGCCATTGCAAAGCAAAGTATCAGGGGAAGAGATGGTCATAACTGATGGCAATACCGTAATGACTGCAGAAGCGATGTTTCGACAACCACCATCATTGCCGCTGGCTGTTGCTGTGTAAGCAATAGATCCTGCAATATTCCTTGATACATAAACAGTAAAAGCATTTACGCCAAGTGTATAAGGAGTGGTGAGACCTGCATCCAGATATAATCCTGATGCAGGTGACCATGTCACATTGCCATAGTCCAGTAACCCTGTCAAAACAGTCAGTGAATCGGTGGCACCGTTACAGATGGTTTTGTTACCGGCAATTGTAAACTCAGGGGCCGGAGTAATCGTGGTAGTAACTGCAGTACGTGGAGCGCTTTCACATGTCCCATCATAGGTTGCCACATAAAGAGTAGTAGTGCCTAAAATATTGCCTGCGAAGGAATTCAGCGAGGAATCCTGCAGTAAGACACCTCCTGAAGCAGCATCATACCAGCGAAAGTTTCCTGTACCACTAACAAAAGCAGAAGAGACTCCTGCTCCACATTGAGTCGTATCAGTACCGACTGCAGCAGCAGGACGAGTAAACACTGTGACATTGATACTGTCAGTTGATGTTTTGGTACAACCATTGGTATCAGTAACAGTCAAAGTATAAGGACCTGAAGCGGAAGGAGCAAATGAAGCTGCATCGCTAGTAGCACCATCCGGATTCCAGGTGTAGGTGAGGCTAGGATTAACAGGGATGATAGTCAGGATATTCAATGTATAGTCTTCAACCTCTCCGTAAGTGAAGGTAGCACATGGCAAAGGAGAAGCAACAGACTCCTGAACCTTCACCCTCATCCTTGTCAAACCACCGGCAGCATTGGCCGGAATGGTGATGTTACCGGTGCGAGTGTTAGGAGAGGTCGTGGTAGCTGTAGTTGTAAAGGCTATTTCACCTGCATCATCAAAATCACCATCACGGTTAAAGTCAACAAATATTGATAAACCGTTAGAATAGTAAGGGGAACCATTGCACTCATCAGTCGTAACAGAGAACGAATAAGATTGACCTTTAACAACTGTCAATGCAGGTAATGAGGTAGTATAGTCTTTATTATTTTCAGCACAATCTTCCGCAGGAGCATTAGTAAAAGCACCAAAACTGAATGAGAAGATCTGCTCATCGCCAGTGGTAGTAGAACCGCCTCCTCCACAATATCCTGTTGGAAGCGTCTGAGGACCATTTCCGATAGAAGCAGAGAAGCCATACAGAGTGATGGAATCACCGGAACAAACCGCGGTTTTATTGGCCCTGATACTATCCACGGAAGGCAGACCGTTTACACGCACAGTAAAGCTGGCAGCATTCGCACAGCCTGCAGCGCTATCAATTGCAGCAACAGAATAAACGTAAGTTCCGGCAGCTGTAGGTGTAACAGAAATGCTGGTACCGTTCAAGGTAGCAGGCAAACCACTTCCGGTAGAAGGAGAAGCTGACCAAACATAAGAATAGTTGTTACCAATGGTATTGGTTGTTTTACCTACAGTCAAGGTACTGCTTCCATTCAAACACAAAGTATCCTCTGTTGCTGTGATAGCAACAGAATCAGGAATAATAACAGTAGCAGTCACCGGCGTTTGGCTACTGATACAACCATTAGATCCCAATTCGGCTACATAGAAAGTAGTAGTAGCGGAAACAGGAGTAGGATAAGTTGATCCGCTGGAGAGATAATTCAAATTCCTATATTGGATAATCAGATCATCCAGATTATGACCATTGAAGATAGCCCCTGTACGGGCCTTGAACACATGCTTCCAGGAAGCCTTGTTGGCAGAAACATATGCTGCCGGCAACTGGATATTATTGAAAACAATTGCACCATTTTTTCTGAGGGTCAATTGTCCAAGGCTATTGATATACACCTCGAAGTTGTTCGAAGATCCGATCCATGAAGTATCACGGACATAAGCCAGAACGCCATTGGTTCCGGGATTGATGGAAGGATTGTTTGCAATCGCTGAACCGTAAATCACACGGATACCGGAAGCACCGTTAGCGTTGGCAGCTCCATAAGAATCAAATGAGATACTAAGCTTGGTGCCTGAACCTGTTTCAGCGCTCACGGCAGTAGAGGTGGCACTGACGTCGTCACCGAAGCTATAGCTGAAGCCGTCGGCACCTATAGTTGAAGTTTGGAATGCATTGAAGGATACCTTCAATTCCTGAATATTGACGCCGATTGGATTAACGGCGATACCTCCCAATTGGTTGGCATTATTGGAGGTAAGCTGAGCCTGTCCATTAGTAATCTGAGCATTCCCGGACAAGGTATCAGGTCCAAGTAGCGCTACATCAAAATCATTGAAATAATAAGTAGTCCAGACAGGATTACTGTTGATACCATACCAATTAAACACAGGCGAACCTGCACCGCTGTTGGAAGCTATGGAAGCCAGAGATAGATTGGTTCCGCACTGAGTGGCATCCGTACCGGCTGGTGCGGCAGGAGCAGACAACACAGAAACAGTAACTGAGTCATAATTGGTACATGTAGTAGCAGGGTCGCTAGCAGTGGCTACATAAGTAGTAGTGGCAATTGGTACCGCAGAGAATGAAGCCGTTGACTGACCTGTGTTCCAGGACCAGCTTAAAGTACCTGCTCCGAAGGCAGAACGTTGACCTTGCAGTTTAATTTGTGGCCTGTAATAGCTAGAGTAGGAATAAGCCGTCTGACCGCCAAAGGTACCACCAATGGTAGAAGGGCAAACGACATTTGCCTGCAGATTATTCACATAGAGATACCAGGCATTGTACCAGGATGAAGTACCGGCATCCATTTTAGTGGTAGCAGATACAGAACCGGAACCGCCATTGGACCAGCAAGTTTGCAATACCACATTGGATACTCCGTCCCAATAGAAGGGAGCATCAAACACATAGGTATTGGTACCTACTGCTGCAGTTACAGAGTTATTGGCACCCTTACCAGTGTAAACAAGCATAAGGCCTGAGGTGATGGCACTGGCACCGGAGGAAGCATAAGATAATTGGGAAGTATTACCAAGGCTGATTTGGAAGTTGTTGAAAGGAGTGGCAGCTGCCACAGTGATTTCAAATGCTAAAGAGGTAATATTACCTGCAGCCAGTCCGAGATTCTTCAGTTCAGTAGCAGTCCAGATCCACTGGTTTTTCAATCCTCCATATCCTGCATAGAAAGGAGAATATCCGGAAGAAGAGGTAGTAGAACCTGAACCCAGCACTGTTTTACCTGAATTGGTAATAGGTGTTGTTCCGGAAATTTTAATAGTATCTCCGGCACAAACAGCGGCAGGACTATATTTCACATCAATCACAGGCAGCGCTTTCACGATCAGCTGAACCGTATCCCTGGTGTTACAAACACCGGAGGAGGCAGCTACCTCAAAGTTATAGGTACCTGCTGCCAGTGGAGTGATGTTGATATCGTTACCGTTTAATGGATCAGGCATACCTGCGTTAGTAGCATTGGCGATTGCCCTCCAGGTATAAACATATGACTGAGTTACAGGATTGGCTATGTTGGCCACATTCAAGATATCGTTGACACCGATACAGATGGAACCTCCTGCAGCGGTGGTGGCACTGATAGGATCAGGAGCTACCACGTCTGCAAACACTGCAGTGCGAACACTTTCGCAAGTACCGTCGAAAATCGCAACATAGAATGTAGTAGGAGCACTGATATTGTAATTCTTCAGACGAGTGCTGTCTTCACCGGCCAAAGCAGTTCCGCCGGTGGCAGCCAGATACCATCTGTAAGAATTAGCAGTAGCACCACCGGAAACAGAAGCAGAAGGAATACCGTAACCGCACTGGAGCGAACCGGTACCGCTGGGTGATGAAGGAAGTGCGATTACCGTAGCGTTTGCTGTATCAGAAGTGGTAGTACAACCACCGCCCATGGTGATAGTGGCGGTATACTCAGTGTTAGTAGTGACGGCAACACTCGCAGGTGTTCCTGAAGCAACAGTGCTTGTGCCATCAGACCAGCTGACTGAAACAGGAGTTACAGCCACAGTACCTCCAAAGATGATCTGCGCCCTTCCGGTAGTAGAAGAGGTAGGAACTGTCTGCGCACAAACCGTAGCAGCAGAACTAGCAGTGGTCAGATATTTATAAGCCATCGCGGTGAACGGCGCCGTATGCGACCTGACCGTGGTAGTATTATTGGTAGTACTACTGACGTTACCATGACAGAACTGTACAATGATATTTGAGCTACCATCCCAATAGAATGGAGTCGCAAATACCCAACGGTTTTCTCCAAGGAAAGGCGCATAGGAAGCAACGCTATAAACAGGAGTTAACGATGTTGTAGCGAAATATGTGCTGGCCATCATCGTATCCGTTGTATTTCCTATGGAAATATTGAAATCATACATAGGCACAGAAGGAACCGCAGTGAAAATCAAACCGAGACTGGTTATATTACCTGCCCTGAATCCGGCTGCCCTTAATTCAGACCCTCTGTAGAGCGTTTGAGATTTATTATTTTGATAAAGACCGTATAATGGAATGGAATTGGTAGAAGCACCCAAACCGACAGTAGCCTTACCATTGTTGGCACCGTTCAGCGTCACTTCCAAAGAAAGGGAAGTATTATTGCCGGTACAAACATTGACAGGACTAGCCGAAGCGATACCTACCACGCCGGCGATTGGATCATCATAATAAGATGTTCCTGCTAAAGTTCTGGAAACCGCACCATCCACAACAGTTACTGACCAAGTCACAATAGCAGAAGAAGGAGTAGCGGCAGGAATAGTAGCTGACCAGGAACTGACATCCCCCTGGGCGCTATAATCTCCACTCACCGCAGTCATGGCGATTGGCGTCTGAGCGACACCATTGTAAGAATAGTTTAAAGTAACAGAGGAAATAGCATTAGAACCTCTTGTGACAATGGCAGAGATTGACCTGGAAGTAGCAGTACATTGCGTTCCACTAGGGGAAGCTGTAGGGGTGGATAATGAAACGGGGACAACAGGTACAGCATCAAACTCGTCCGCACCAATATCATTGGCAGTGCCACCGCCGTTTACTGAGGTTGGCCCGGGACGAGCATCTCCATCATAATCTGTGGAAATGCCTGTACCACTAACCCCACCCGATTCAAGCAAGGAAGAAGTGGTACTATTGATATGCAAGTCAAAACCTGAAACAAAGTTCGGCTGGACATTAAACGAATTTAAATCTTTACCACTGGCAGCTTGCCATTGAGATAACGTCATGGCAGAACCTACAAAAAGCAGAGGCGTTCCTGAACCCGCATAATACACGTTACCATTCATGACAGCATTGCTGACATTTCCGGTATTGTTCAGATAAAGAACATGGGAATTGGAATAAGCGTAGTTGTTTACCAAAATGTTATTTCTGAAAGCAGCAAAACCACCGGTAGCAGGAGTAACTGTTACTGTACCCGAAAATGGATTGGTGGAAGTACCGCTAATATTGGGTTGGTCAATAACAATGGTATTATGATCAAAATACATGTTGGTAGCACCGGCTGTCATCAACACACCATGGTTTACAAAAGTAGAAGTACGAGAACCGGAAGCATAGTTACTGGCGGTCATACCACGAATGATATTATTGTAGATCCTGACAGAATCGCAGCTGGTAGAACCTGTCACATAGATACCAATGGCACCATAACCAGAAGTTGAGGGCTGCTTGATATCATGGATATAGTTTTTGTAAACTCTGATTCCATAGTTGGCAGTACCGATTTCAATACCGGCAATAGTGGAAGCGTAACCCGTAGTTCCGGGATCTCCCCCTTGGATATCATTGCCATAAATTTCAACAGGAGCCTGTGTAAAAGTGACTGCCGAGTTGGATATCAAAACACCGCGCTGACCGATATTACCGGCAGCAGTTCCGTTACCCATGACGTTATTGATAACCTTGGTTCCAATGTTAGGATAGGAAGAAGATCCTCCCGTAAGCCAAATACCATGATAAACCTTGGTGATGTAGTTATTTTCATATCTGTTATTCAAGCAGCTGTATCCACCTGTCGTTGAAGAAGAGGTGGAGTAGTTTGATTGGTTAATACCAAACAAGTTGGTAGTTCCACCTACCGCACGGCTACCGGTAAGGATGCAATTCTTGACGGTATTATTGTTAGCTCCGTCAGCACCGGTAGTGGAGTTGGAGCAGACCCTGATGACCGAAGTGACAGTTGTACCTGTGGTAGTAAACTGAAGCGTCAGGTTACGTGTACCGGCGGTAGAAGGATCATCTCCATCAATGGTGACATTATCCGCACCGTTCAACTCAATGATACCCCTGTTGGAGGTAGCAGTACCGGTTACGACACGGTCACCCGACGGCTTGATGGTTACACTGGTGTAGCTGGATGCAGTTGCATTCCCGCTTTTGGTCAGTGGCGTAACCGCACCCGCTTCGGTGAAGTTGTTGATAATCGTTAACACGATATCTCCCTTGTGCGTTCCATCGTTAATCTTGGCAAAAGCCGCGGAGATGGAGGTATAGGAGCCGGTAGTTGCCGTTCCCGAAGTGGAGGTTACATTCACATTTTGAGCCGTCAGGCTACCGGTAGCGAAAATGAAAAAGCTAATCAGAAGCCCGCCTGCAGCAAGGAATTTTTTCATATTATTCTTGAATTAAGAGTAATTTTTCTATTCGGATGAAAGATTATTAAAATGAATATGATTCATTCTGCCAATCCGTTTCAGGAAAATTCTTCCGGAAAAAAAGTTTCTCCATACATGCCCTAAAGGACGGATTAGTAGAGTTGAACAAATCCAAACAGGATTATTTGCCGTCGAAGGTATCAGTATTAGGCAATGTGATATTTATTAGTTTTCAACAGTTGTTAATAGAAATTAACCAGTTCAAACATTGACTCTGTCAGGTCTATTATAATATATAAATATCTATTATTTATCATTCGTAATTAATTGTTTATCTATCTATTGTGTCGCATTTTTAAGAAAAATCTTTTATGACTTTGGAGTCACAATCAGAAAAATCAACCAGCAGTTCATTAGCATTAAGAAAACCAATTACTGCTGAACAGAAAATATAGAATCAGGGCAGCAGAAGAAGTACTTTGCTATTTTTGATTTCATCAATAAATTAAAAGAATACTGCCTGTATATGTCAAGTCCACATAATACGACTAGTCTTTATAATGGCATGTTTGATAAAGTAATTAATGCATTATATCAGTCCTCTCAAGGTTTCTCAAAAACAACTCTTAAGCAGCGGCACAACCTTCTTTATTCCATCGCGACTGCACTTGATGCAAATAGAAATAATTTGATCAAAATCACAGAGAAAGAGACTCACCTGGAAGAAGCAAGACTCAATTCCGAATTCAACCGCACCCTTCTCCAATGGCGCTCCTATGCAGACCATTGCCTATCGGGCCTCTGGCTGAATGCATCGATTGATAACCCCACACAACATGGGCGCGACATCCGCAAAACCATGGTACCGCTGGGTCCCGTCGTTGTTTTTGGTGCGAGTAATTTTCCTTTTGCCTACTCCACCGCAGGGGGTGATACTGCGTCTGCATTGGCAGCAGGATGCAGCGTCATCGTTAAAGCGCACCCGGCCCATCCCGAAACAAGTGCCGCTTGTGCTGCCATCATCTCCCGGGCAATGGAAGAAATGGGGTTGCCTACAGGCATTTTCACACATATTGAAGACAGTTCTTTGCAAATGGGTGAAGCCCTGGTTAAACACCCTCTGATAAAAGCGGTTGCCTTTACCGGCTCTTTACAAGGAGGTCGGCAACTTTTCGACTGGGCTAATCAAAGAGACATACCGATTCCCGTATTCGCTGAAATGGGTAGCCTGAATCCGATTTTCCTTCTGCCGGAAAAATTGAAAACTGAAACTGAAACCATTGCTCTGCAGCTTTTCGAGAGCATCACTCAAAGCATGGGGCAATTCTGCACCAAACCCGGATTGATCATAGGCTTGGCATCCGAACATTTTTCAATATTCATTGAACAACTTTCAAAACGCATACAGTCCTGTGAAGCAAAGTCCATGTTACACCAGGGAATACTGGACAACTACCATAAAAACAGAGATTCCATCCTGCACCATCAACACGTGACATTGACGGCTTCCTCAACTCATGAAGCATCGGCAGATTCAGGCATTCCGACCTTGGCAAAGGTGAAAGCCGCAGATTTCCTGCTCCATCCTGAAATGCAGCTGGAAGTTTTCGGACCTTTTTCATTGATTGTGGAATGCGACAATATGGATGAAATGCAATGCATCGCAGAAAAATTACAAGGTCAACTGACTGCTTCGGTTTTCGGAACTGAAAAAGAATTGAGAATGAATGAAAGACTATTGGAAAAACTGACAGGTTTTGCAGGAAGATTGGTATGTAATGGAGTCCCCACCGGTGTTGATGTATGCCTGTCCATGCACCATGGCGGACCCTACCCTGCCAGTACCGACAGTCGTTTCACCGCGGTGGGCGGTGATGCCATCCAAAGGTTTGCAAGGCCCATCTGTTTTCAGAATTTCCCGGATACCCTGCTGCCGGATGAATTGAAAAATGATAATCCGCTCGGAATTCTCAGAAAGGTGAACAACCAATGGGGAAAATAGAAAGTAAAATTCAATCGCTAAGATTATGAACCGAGTGCCTGAGCGGAATCTCTACATGCTTATACCCCTTGCGCATCAGTCGATCTCTAAAATCTAGCTGCACCTCATATTCACCATGCACTAAAAAAAATCGCCTCACCAGGTCAGGCGATTGACAAGCGAGAAACTGGCATAAATCGTCATAGTCACCATGCGCGCTGAGACTAGCTATCTCCGCAATATCCGCATGCACTTCTCGCCGTTGCCCAAAAATACCCACCTCCGTCTCCCCTCTTTTCAATCTGCCGCCCAATGAACGGGGTTCACAATAACCGGTGAACAGAATGGTGTTACGACTATTCTCGATATTGTTATTGATATGATGCTTCACCCTACCCGCCTCCGCCATACCGCTCGCGGAAATGATCACACAGGGCCCGTCATAATAGTTCAGCATCTTGGACTCTTCCACCGTCTCTACAAACTTCAGTCGCTCAAACTGGAAAGGATCCTTGTCTTTCTCCAGTATTTTTTGAATGCGCTTATTGAAACAATCCGGAAAGCTCTTTACCACCCGAGTGGCATTCCTGCTCAAAGGACTGTCCACAAAATAATCCAACGGCGGTAGTCGATCTTCGAGCTCCAGTTGATTCAGTGTGAATAAAATTTCCTGGGTGCGACCCACGCTGAAGGCAGGAATGATGAGCTTCCCTTTCTTCTCCAGACAGGTATGCACGATATGCTTGAGTAATGTATCCACTGAAGAGATATAATCCTCGTGGAGCTTATTTCCATAGGTTGATTCGAGAATGATATAATCTGCCTGAGGAAATTCCGCCGGCGATCTTAAAATCATATCCCTGTACCTTCCCACATCGCCACTGAAACTGATTTGCCGAACCTCACCCTCTTCGGTAATTCGCAGATGAACGGTGGCACTACCGATGATGTGTCCCGCATCCTTGAAACATAGTTCAATGTCCTTATCTATACTGACCCATTGATCATATTCAACAGGTTCAAAATAATCCGCTGCCGCCTTAGCCTCTTCCTTTGTGTATAAAGGCTTCAGCATAGGCAATCCTTTCTGCATCCGTGAACGATTGGAATACTTCACGTCACTTTCCTGAATGCCCGCAGAATCTTCCAGGAGTATATTTGCCAATGCAATAGTAGGGGGCGTAGCATAGATCTTACCTGCAAAGCCATCTTTGATCAACTTAGGTATCAGCCCGCTGTGATCAATATGTGCATGTGATAAAACCATGATCGAAATAGATGCCGGATCAAACCCGAAATCACCGTTGAAGGCATCGGTATCAGGGCCCATGCCCTGGAACATCCCACAGTCCAATAGGACTTTTTTGCCGTTATTCAGGTGGATGATATGCTTGGAGCCGGTAACTGTTCGGGCAGCGCCGTGGAAGGAAATTTTCAATTGGTTTAAGGTTTATAGTTTATGGTTTATGGTTGGAACCCGATTTTGAAATTACATTTTCTTTCTGATTCCACTATAAGTAGAGCGTTGCAAATATCGTATCAAACCATAAAGCATCTTCCCGATTTGTACCGCCAAATCATTTAATTCTTCAAATTCTCCCTTATCAACATAATTATTCATCTTGACCCTTTGCAGCTGCGATCTTAATTCTCCGCATGAACCTTTTGCATATCCCAGAAATACTAAAAACTCAGCTTTAGATCCTCTCTCAAACCCTTCAGCGATATTATCCATCACGGATCCACTTGAACGTCTCAACTGATCAATTAAGGCAAAATTATTGTCGAATCGCCCTGCCCTAATGAGCTCAATGATTTTTTCAGAAAGAATTCTGCTCACATTCCAAACATCCAATTCTTCAAAGTTCCTCACAGTTGCCATAGTAAGCAATATTAGGAAACAAGAAATTGAAAACAGAAAGAAAAAAACGCTAATCAAGGAGATTAATCTCGCTTATTAACTGGTAAAGAAATCTTATTCTTATTACCATAAACTATAAACCATAAACCATAAACCATAAACTATAAGTAGGACATCCAAACCATCATCCCCACACCTTTTTCTATGGCCTCTTCGTCAATATTAAAAGTAGGAGTATGCACATTACTGGTGATTCCTTTCGCGGCATTACCGGCTCCTAAACGGAAAAAGCAAGCAGGAATATGATGCGAATAATAGGCAAAGTCTTCCGCACCCATACGCAGTTCGGTTTCACTGATATTATCTGAACCGGCAAATACTTTGGCATGCTCCATGGCCTTGGCGGAAAGCTCGGGATCATTGTTCACAAACGGATAACCTACATCGATCTTTATTTCCGCCGCAGCGCCCATGGACTGCACCAAAGACAAAGTATGCTGTTTGATCAGTTCATGCGCGCGGAACCGCCAGACTTCATCCATGGCGCGAAAGGTTCCCATCAGTTTCACTTCGGAGGGTATCACATTGGTGGAATTACCGCCCTGAACAGAAGTAATGGAGAGTACGGATGGATCAAAGGGGTTGGAATACCTGCTTACCACTTGCTGCAAGCTCACAATCAAATGAGAAGAGATCAATATTGTATCGGCAGTGAGATGTGGCGCTGCGGCATGTCCTCCCTTTCCTTTGATGGTAATGTAAATCTCATCCGCACTGGCCATGACCTTGCCTCCGCGAAAACTGAATTTCCCCACTTCCATGCCGGGGTGCACATGTAAGGCGAAAATCCTGTCGGGCCGGGGATTTTCCAGCACTCCTTCTCCTATCATCAAGCTGGCACCACCGGGATTTTTTTCCTCACCGGGCTGAAAAATCAGCTTTACGGTGCCACGCCATTCATTTTTCAATTCATTCAGAATATAAGCAGCTCCCAGCAGACAAGTGGTGTGCACATCGTGTCCGCAGGCATGCATGACGCCATCGCGCAGGGATTTATAGTCAACTTTATTTTCTTCTACAATGGGAAGAGCATCCATATCCGCACGCAAGGCCGTTATCTTTGAAGAAGGATCTACGCCCTCAATGACCCCTACCACTCCAGTTGCCGCCATCACTCGATGAGGAATACCCCACTCCTTCAGCTTGGACTGAATGAAAGCCGAAGTGTCATGTTCCTGAAAGCTTAGCTCAGGATGCGCATGTAAATGGCGCCTGATCGCGATGAATTCCGGCGCCATGGCAGCAGCCATGGATTTTATTTTTTCAACCATAACAGGAAATTAAGAAATACTCGCCACTATCTAATGGATCAATCCGTTTCGGGATTTTCCGACTTTGCCTTATCCGGCTTCACCTCTACTTTCTCGGGCACCACATATATATTGCCTTGAACCAGTTCCATCGACAACAGTTGCTTCTTCATTTTTTCCGCTTCCTCCCGCTCCAGGAAATTGCCAAATTTGACCTTGATGTTCGGAGACTGGAATACGGAATAGACCTTATGTTCCGGAAACAACTGCAATAACCTGGATCTCAGCTCCATCGCCTTGTTGCGATCAGGTGTACTGAGCAACATAAGCCTGAAGCCATCCTCCAGTCTTGTTTTTTTGGAAAGAGACTCGTTGTATTCAAGCATTTTCTTTTCCAGCAGCTCAAAACGCGCATCTTTCTCCAGAATGATGCGACGCCCCGGAAGGGTATCGATATCTAACGATTGAGAATAAACGAAGACGGGTGCCGCAAGCAAACCGATCATCATCAGGAAGATCGCAATTCGTCTTATTTTCCTATCATCTGCCATGACACTGCTTGAATTTCTTGCCGCTGCCGCAGGGACAAGGATCATTCCTTCCAATTTTCGGATCGGCCTTCAGAGGCTCCTGCTTCACCGGACCTGAGGGATCGAAATAATCCCTTTCATTGGCTCCGTAATCCGCTCCCGCATCGTCTATCTGTTGCTTATTGGAAGCCATCTTGCTCATATCCGTCCTCTCCTCGCGCCCTTCCCTGATTTGCCCGGCACGTGTCTGTTCCATCGGTATGCCGCTGTGACATAGGAAAGCCACTATTTCCCGGTTCACCTCGTAATCCATCTGTCTGAACGCATTGAAAGCCTCTATCTTGTAAATCACTAAAGGGTCCTTCTGTTCATACCCTGCGGTTTGCACACTATGTCGCAGGTCATCCATGGCGCGCAGGTGCTCCTTCCATGCATTGTCAATGATGGTCAGTGTGATCCCTCTTTCCATGGCATGGATCAGCTCCGCACCCTGATTGCTGAAATACCTGTCCAAATTGGCAATGGCCTGAACAGCCTTCTTGCCGTCCGTAAATGGAACGGCTACATTTTCAATATGATTCCCTTGTTCCTTTCTGATATTTGAAATCACCGGCAGGGTCTGTTCAATGATCAGCCTGCTTTTCTGCTTGTAATGAGTAATGGCTTCCTGATAGAGCTTTTCAGTAAGCGACTGCTCATCATCAGAAGTCAGCTCGTCGGACGGGATGGTAGTGTTCAACCCGAACTGCATGATCACCGCCATTCTGAAAGCATCATGATTACCGGCTTCCTTATGATTAGCTACCAATTCACGTGCCACTGCGAAGAAAGCATTGTCGAGATCCAGTGCTAGCCTCTCACCAAACAGAGCATTGTTGCGCTTGCCATATATGACATGCCGCTGCTTGTTCATCACGTCATCATATTCGAGCAGTCTTTTCCTGATGCCGAAATTATTCTCTTCCACCTTCTTCTGGGCCCTTTCAATGCTTTTGGAAATCATGCCATGCTGCAGCACCTCCCCTTCCTTATGACCAAACCTGTCCATGACTCCAGCGATGCGGTCACTGCCGAACATGCGCATCAGATCGTCTTCCAGGGAAACAAAGAATGCAGATGAGCCCGGATCTCCCTGACGACCGGCACGTCCCCTAAGCTGTCTGTCCACCCGGCGACTTTCATGCCTTTCCGTACCGATAATGGCCAACCCTCCGACCTCTTTTACTCCGGGTCCAAGTTTAATATCCGTTCCGCGACCTGCCATATTGGTGGCAATGGTGACCGCCCCGGCGAGTCCCGCTTCCGCCACGATTTGCGCCTCGCGCGCATGCTGCTTGGCATTCAGAACATTATGCGGAATACCTTTCTGCTTCAACATACGGCTGATCAGCTCACTCACTTCCACCGAAGTAGTACCGACCAGCGAGGGCCTTCCCTGCTGACGCAGCGACTCGACCTCATCAATGACGGCCTTGAATTTTTCACGCCTGGTCTTATATACCTGATCCTGTTTATCTGAACGAATCGCTTTGAGATTAGTGGGAATACTAACCACATCAAGTTTGTAGATACTCCAGAATTCCGCCGCTTCGGTTTCGGCAGTCCCCGTCATGCCCGCAAGCTTATGATACATGCGGAAATAATTCTGAAGGGTGATGGTGGCATACGTCTGGGTGGCGGCTTCGATCTTCACATTTTCCTTCGCCTCAATAGCCTGATGAAGACCATCGGAATATCTTCTGCCCTCCAGGATACGGCCCGTTTGCTCATCCACAATCTTTACCGCACCATCCATCACCACATATTCCACATCCTTTTCAAACAAGGTATAGGATTTTAGCAACTGCTGTATGGTATGAATGCGATCTGCCTTGACGGAATAATCGTTAACCAGGCTCTCCCTTTGCTGCAATTTTTCCTCATCCGTCCAATCGGCCTTGTCGATTTCCGCCAGCCTGAGTGAAATATCAGGTAAAACGAAGAATTCCGGATCCTCCATGCCTCTGCTGATCAAATGAATTCCCTTATCTGTCAAATCAACCTGATTGTTCTTTTCATCAATATGAAAGAACAGCTCCTCATCCACCTTGGGCATCTCTTTTTGCTGATCGGCCAAATAATAGTTCTCTATCTTCTGAAGCTTCACCTTGTTACCGGGCTCACTGAGGAATTTGATCAGGGCGCTGTTCTTTGGCAATCCCCTGAAAGCTCTCATGAGCGCCAGACCTCCGTCTTTGGGATCATCATTTCCTTCACTTATTTTCTTTTTCGCCTCTATGAGAAAATCATTGACCGCCTTACGCTGCGCTTCCACCAATCGTTCAATCCTGGGTTTCAGATCGAAAAACTGCCTTGTATCGGAGTTTTTGCTGACAGGACCGCTGATGATCAGCGGAGTCCTTGCATCATCAATCAAAACGCTATCCACCTCATCCACCATGGCGAAATGATGTTTCCGCTGTACCATCTCAGAAGGTGAATGCACCATGTTATCCCTGAGATAATCGAAGCCGAATTCATTATTGGTTCCATAGGTAATGTCGGCCATGTAAGCGTTTCGGCGGGCATCACTATTGGGTTGATGCTTGTCTATGCAATCCACTTTCAAACCGAGCCATTCGAAAATAGGTCCGTTCCATTCGCTATCCCTTCTTGCGAGATAATCGTTCACCGTTACAATATGAACGCCTTCCCCTGCCAGCGCATTCAGATAAGCCGGAAGAGTACTCACCAGCGTCTTTCCCTCACCGGTAGCCATCTCGGCAATTTTTCCCGAATGAAGTACGCCGCCCCCTATGAGCTGAACATCATAGTGAACCATGTTCCATTTCACTAGATTTCCTGCCGCCATCCAGCTGTTTTTGAAAACAGATTTGTCTCCCTGGATACTGATATGATCTTTTTTAGCTGCCAGTTCCCTGTCGAGATCGGTAGCAGCAGATTCTATAGTCTCATTTTCTGAGAAGCGACGACTGGTTTCCTTGACAACTGCAAACGCTTCCGGCAGCAGCTCTTCCAATATCTCCTCGATTTGCTGATCTTTCTTCTTCTTCAAATCATCTACTTGGCTGTAGAGCTCATCTTTTCCGTTGATATCTTCGAGGGGCAACTCCTCTGCAGACTGTTGCAGTTTCAGAATCTCTTCATTGATTTCCTTGAGGTGATCCGAAATGCGATCCCTGAACTCCCTTGTTTTGGACCTAAGCTGGTCATTTGTCAGGGAGGCAAATTGCCTGTAGCATTCATTTATTTTCTCAACCTTTGGCGATATCCGTTTTACATCCTTCTCACTTTTGTTTCCACCAAAGACCTTAGACAGAAAACCCAACATAATTAGCTGTTAAATATGATATTAAGTTCTTCCGGCTGTTTTGTCGTTCCTACATCCTGCCGGGCGGGCAAAGGTACAAATAAGTTGGGCAGGAATCCCTTGCCTTGTAGTGGGTATTTGATGCGATTATCGGATTATTACTACAAAAGAGAGCCGGCAACCATAATAGCTTAGCTGTTGAATCTAAAGGCAGAACACCTTTGTAAAACACTCCACGGGCCCGCCAAATTACGGCGGGCCTTTTCGTGGCAATTCGTCATATTTTAAGGCAATTACCCTACCTTTGCGCCGTCAATTCAGGGTCTTCAGCCCTTAAAACAATCCAATCATGAGTGGAGCCTTAAAAGAGGTAAGAATCAGGATCAGCAGCGTTCAGAGCACACAGCAGATCACCAAGGCCATGAAAATGGTCAGTGCAGCCAAATTGCGCCGCGCCCAGGATGCCATCACCCAGATGCGTCCTTATGCCCAGAAATTGCAGGAAATGCTGTCAAATATCGTCAGCAGCTCTGAAGGGGATGTCAGCATGGACTTGGCTGCGGAGAGAGAGGTGGAAAAAGCGCTGATCATTCTAGTCACCAGCGACCGTGGTCTTTGCGGCGGCTACAACAGCAATCTGATCAAGCTTGCGAAGCAGGTCATGAAGGAGAAATATCCAACCCAACATGCTGCCGGCAATGTTTTCCTGCTACCAATCGGCAAGAAGGGCTATGAGCATTTTACCAAAGCAGGCTTCAAAGTAGTTCCTGAATACTGGGACCTTTTCACCGGACTCAGCTTTGACAAGGTACAGGCTGCAGCCCGCCATGCCATGGAGGGATTTGCAGATCGCCGTTATGATGCCGTAACCATCATATACAGTCAGTTTAAAAATGCGGCCTCTCAGATTTTCACGGCTGAACAATATTTGCCGGTACCGAAAATCGAGAGTAAGAAGGGGCAGCAGAAATCCGATTTCATTTACGAACCCGGGAAAGAAGTGTTGATTGCCGAGTTGATGCCGAAAATCCTGAACACCCAGCTGTTCAAAGCCGTTTTGGATGCTCATGCCAGTGAACACGGTGCCAGAATGACGGCCATGGATAAGGCCAGCGACAACGCCAATGAATTGTTGAAATCCCTCAAGATCAGCTATAACCGTGCAAGACAGGCAGCTATCACCACAGAACTTACGGAAATCGTAAGTGGTGCCGCGGCCCTGCAAGGTGCTTAATATTTACCAAGATGGAAATTTCCTTCATCATACCCCATATCGAAGCCTTGATTTTTGCATCCGACAGGCCTTTGCAGCTTGAGGAAATAACAGAGCTTGTCAATAATGCTCTAGGCTTCATCGAGGACAGGGCCACCGACGATCAGGTAAGCGCTGCAATCGAAGGCATCAGGGAAAAATACAGCTCCGAATTCTATCCCTTTGAATTGAAACAAAGCGGAGGCGGATGGCAGTTTCTGACCAAACCCGATTATCATAAGACGATAGCTCTGCTCAACGGCGACAAGTTTATCAGAAGGCTTTCCATCGCCTCACTCGAGACACTTGCTATCATTGCCTACAAGCAACCTATCACCAAAAGTGAGATTGAATCCATCAGAGGAGTTAACTGCGACTATGCCGTTCAAAAACTCCTTGAAAAAGACCTTGTGATCATTTCCGGCAGAAACGAGGAAGCCGTTGGCAAACCCCTTCTGTACTCCACCTCCAAGTCCTTCATGGATTATTTCGGAATCAATGGTCCGGATGACCTTCCCAAGATCAACGAAGTGCTGATGGAGGGATTGGCACAAGCCACTTTCATCAATGCCATTGCTGAAAATGCTGAAGCTACAACAAGCGTCGCAGAGGAAAGCCAATCAACCGGTAACACTGAATCGTCCGATTCCGCAGAGCCCGGCAACGAGGATATCGGCTCTGAGTCCTGATCAGCTGAAACTATCAACAGAACAATACCTATGCAATCAGATCTTTCCGCGCAGCAGTTGCTGGAGCTGGCCAATGAATTCGGAACTCCGCTGTATGTTTACGATACCGGCCGAATTGGTCGTCAATATGAAAACCTGACCAGCGCTTTTCAGAAAACGGATGCGCGATTCTTCTACGCCTGCAAATCACTTACCAACATCAACATTCTGCAATATGTATGCAGCCTGGGCGCCGGACTTGACTGCGTGAGCATCAACGAGGTGAAACTTGGCCTGATGGCAGGGTTCGCGAAAGAGGATATCCTTTACACGCCGAACTGCGTGGATTTCGAGGAAATGATGCAGGCAAAGGAACTGGGTGTGCATATCAACATCGACAGTATCTCCATTCTTGAACAGTTTGGTCATCGCTTCGGATCCTCTTGCCCCGTTTTTATCCGAGTGAACCCCCACATCATGGCAGGAGGCAATTATAAAATTTCCACCGGTCATGTCGACAGTAAGTTCGGAATATCCATTCATCAGTTAAGACATGTGGAGAGAATCGTCAAATCAACCGGCTTGAAGGTAGAAGGAATCCACATGCACACCGGAAGTGAAATCAAAGACATTGGAGTATTTCTAGAAGGCCTGGAGGTGATGTTCAGCGTGGCCTCGCATTTCCCCGATTTGAAATACATCGACCTTGGAAGCGGATTCAAAGTCCCTTATCAATCAGGAGAGCACGGCACAGATGTGGAGGTGCTTGGTCAAAAACTCTCCTTCGCTTTGGAGGAATATGAAAAAGAAACCGGCAGGCATTTGCAGGTATGGTTTGAACCGGGCAAATACCTGGTCAGCCAATGCGGTTATTTCATCGTGAAGGCCAACGTTATCAAGCAGACGCCGTCAACGGTATTTGTGGGAGTCAACAGCGGCTTCAATCATCTGATCCGTCCGATGATGTATGACGCCTATCATCATATTGAAAATATCAGCAACCCTTCCGGACCTATTCGGATTTATTCAGTGGTGGGCAATATCTGCGAGACGGATACATTTGCCTGGGACAGGTCCTTGCCGGAAGTCCGTGAAGGAGATTATCTTGTATTTCTGAACGCAGGAGCCTATGGATTTGAAATGTCCTCAAACTTCAACTCCCGACTGAAGCCTGCAGAAGTCATGATCAAGGACGGAAAAGCCCGGCTGATCAGAGAAAGAGATGAATTCAATGATCTGCTTCGCAATCAGATACTGCCAAAGGAAATTGAAAGCGGACTCTCTGTCTAAGAAAAAATGAACCTATATGAGAATGCTTCTTATTATATTGATGGTTTGTCACAGCATGATCTCGTTGGCGCAAAATGAGACATTGTACAAGCCTGATGCAGATGCCAAAAAAGATATAAAAGCGGCAGTGAAAACAGCAGGAAAGGAAAACAAGCATGTACTCATACAAGCCGGTGGCAACTGGTGCAAATGGTGTCTGGAATTCGCAAGATTCGCCAAAGAAGACCGCGAAATCGATTCCCTGATAAAGAAATCATTTGTCTGGTACCATCTTAATTACAACAAGGAACAAAAGAACGAAGACCTATTCAAAAAGTACCGCAATCCGCAGCGCTTCGGATATCCTGTTTTCATCATTTTGGATAAGAAGGGAAATCTGTTGCATACGCAAAACAGCGAATATCTCGAGGATGGCGGAAAAAGTTATGACAAGAGGAAGGTATTGTCGTTCCTGAAAATGTGGACACCGGAAGCCCTTGAACCGCTAAAATAAACAGGCTACAACCCTTTTGAAAGGGCCGCTTCTGCCCTTTTCACTAAATTGCAAAACAAAGAAACTGCTGATGGAGATAAAAGACGATTTGCATTCACAATCTTCAAAGGAATTCAGAAGACAACAAGCGCTGGAATATCATGCGAAAGGAAGACCCGGAAAGATCGAGGTAATTCCTACCAAGGAGGCCAAGACGCAAAGGGACCTTTCACTGGCTTACTCACCCGGAGTCGCTGAGCCTTGTAAGGAAATTGAAAAAAATCCTGAAGACGTTTATAAGTATACTGCCAAGGGAAACCTCGTAGGTGTTATCAGCAATGGTACCGCCGTTTTGGGATTGGGTGATATCGGTCCGGAAGCAGGGAAACCCGTGATGGAGGGGAAAGGTGTGCTTTTCAAAATTTTCGCGGACATCGATGTCTTTGACATTGAAATAAATGAAAAAGACCCTGTAAAGTTCGTAGAGATTGTGAAGTCGCTGGAGCCTACTTTCGGAGGCATCAACCTGGAAGACATCAAGGCGCCCGAATGTTTTTATATCGAGCAGCAGCTGAAGGCGCAGTGTAAGATTCCGATCATGCATGATGACCAGCACGGCACGGCCATCATTTCTGCCGCCGCCTTGTTGAACGCGCTCGAAATACAAAAAAAGAAAATAGACAAGGTCAGGTTTGTAGTGAACGGAGCCGGTGCCGCCGCCATCGCCTGTATCAATCTTTATGTTTCCATGGGTGCAAAGCCCGAAAACTTCATGGTCTTCGACCGGAAGGGCATCATCTGCAAAGGAAGAGAAGATCTTGATGATATGAAGAAGCCTTTTGCCGTTGATTCCAAATTCAAAGATTACGACCTTGCCAAAGCGATGAAGGATTCCGATGTATTCGTAGGTCTGAGCGTGGGCAATGTGGTGACGCAGGAGATGGTGAAATCCATGGCCAAGAACCCTATCGTTTTCGCGATGGCCAATCCTGATCCGGAAATTACCTACGAGGCTGCACTGGAAGCGAGGAAGGATATTATCATGGCGACCGGAAGAAGCGATTATCCCAATCAGGTCAACAACGTGTTGGGATTCCCCTATATTTTCCGTGGCGCCCTGGATGTGAGGGCCACGCAGATCAACGAGGCCATGAAGCTGGCTGCCGTGAAAGCTCTTGCGGAAATCACCAAGTCACCGGTTCCGGATATTGTGAACCTGGCTTATGGCGACAAGAATATCAATTTCGGACCTACTTATATCATTCCCAAGCCGGTTGACCCTCGTCTACTCTCTGCCGTTGCCCCTGCAGTCGCAAAGGCCGCCATCGAAAGCGGTGTGGCCAGAAAGACCATCAGCAACTGGGATGAATATGTGATCGAGCTCAACAAGCGACTCGGACTGGATAACCAGCTCAGCAGGGCGATAGGCAGAAAAGCACGTCAGAATCCCAAGCGTATCGTTTTCGCAGATGCCGAAAATGTGAAAATACTCAAGGCTGCCCAGCTGGTCCTGGACGAGAAAGTCGGCTACCCCATGCTGCTGGGAGATGAAAAAAAGATTCGCCGGCTGGCGGAAGAAAATGCCGTTGACCTGGACGATATGCCGATCATCAATCCTAAAGATGATTCCACTGAGGAGTTGCGTCGAGAGTTCGGGGAACTGTTTTTCCAGAAGCGACAAAGAAAGGGAGTCAACAAATACGAGGCCTTGAAGGCGATGAGGGAACGCAACCATTTCGGCTGCATGCTGGTGGAAACCGGCCAGGCAGACTGTATGATCAGCGGACTCAGCCGTAATTATGCAGATACCATCAGGCCGGCGATCGAGATCATCGGCACAGAAGATGGGGTAAAGAAAATCGCGGGCATGTACCTGTTGTTCACAAAAAAAGGACCCTTGTTCCTTGCAGATACCACTGTCAATTTCAATCCCACTGCGGAAGAGCTGGCTGAAATCACGCTGATGGTTGCCAAGGAAGTCAGACATTTCAATATCACACCCAGAATTGCCATGCTTTCCTACTCCAATTTCGGCAGCAGCAATTCCCCGGAAGCTGATCTTGTAAGGACGGCTCGTGAGTTGGTAAAATCCAAAGAACCCGGGCTGATTTGTGATGGAGAAGTGCAAGGGATGCTGGCATTCAATAAGGAAATACTGAAGGAAAACTATCCCTTTACCGAACTAGTAGACGGCGAAGTCAACACGTTGATTTTCCCTAATCTTGCGGCGGGCAATATTGCCTATAACCTGCTGCAGGAGCTTGGTGGCGCGGATGCCATCGGACCGATCCTGCTCGGCCTTAAAAAACCGGTGCACGTACTTCAACTGGGCAGTTCCATCCGTTCCATTTTCAATATGGCGGTGATTGCCGTGGTCGATGCTCAGATGAAGAGCAAGGGCAATGCCCGGGAAGAGATCAGTAAAAGCAAATGGTGGAAGAGAGGCAAATAATTGAAAAGAAATCCAATTGAATTTTCCATGAGCATCTTCTATCATTTCGGGAAATACATACTCATGCTGAAAGGCATGCTTAGCCGCCCGGAAAACGGAAAGCTATACTGGAAAGAGTTCATGCATCAATGCGCCGAAATCGGAATAGGCTCCCTGCCTATCGTAGCTATCATTTCCGTTTTCATGGGTGCCGTGAGCGCCCTGCAAACGGCGTACCAGCTGGTAAGCCCATTGATACCGGATACGTCTATCGCCAATATCGTCAGGGACACCGTGATTCTTGAATTCGCCCCCACCCTTGTTTGTATTGTACTGGCCGGAGTGGTAGGCAGCAAGATAGCAAGTGAGCTTGGTAACATGAGGGTAAGCGAGCAGATTGATGCCCTGGAAATCATGGGCATCAATACCAAGAGCTATCTCATCATGCCCAAGATCGCAGCAGCCATCCTCACCATACCCATGCTGGTGGTGATATCGATGGCACTGGGTATTTACGGCGGAAGGGTTGCCTGTATCTCCGCCGAGATCATTTCGGCGAATTCGTTTGACCGGGGTTTGGTGGAAAATTTCATTCCCTACAACGTCACTTTCGCCCTTATCAAATCATACAGCTTCGCATTCATCATCAGTTCGGTAGCCGCTTACTTTGGCTACTATGTGAAGGGAGGAGCCCTGGAAATCGGAAGAAGCAGCACACGATCCGTCGTCATCAGTTGTATCATGATACTGGTAGCTGATTATGTACTGGCCTCCTTATTGTTATAATCGGAATCCATGATAGCATTCAATGACCTTTACAAGAATTTCGGCGACAAGCAAGTGCTTTCGGGCGTGTCGCATGTCATGGAAACCGGCAAGACCAATCTGATCATCGGCAGCAGCGGAAGCGGTAAAACCGTTTTACAAAAATGCCTCGTCGGTCTCTTCGATCCTGACAAAGGTGAAATTCTATATGATGGGCGGAGTTTTACGGAGATGGGAGAAGATGAGCGCAAAGAGCTTAGACAGCAGATAGGAATGTTGTTCCAAGGTTCGGCGTTATTTGACAGCATGACAGTGGAAGAAAATGTCAGATTTCCCCTGGATATGTTCACCAAAGATCCGATGACAAAAAAACTCAGTCGCGTGAATGAAGTGCTCGGAAGGGTGAACCTGGAGGGCAGCAACAAGAAATATCCCGCCGAACTGAGCGGAGGTATGAAAAAACGAGTGGGTATCGCCAGGGCAATCGTATTGAATCCGAAATATCTTTTTTGTGATGAACCCAATTCAGGGCTTGATCCGCTCACATCCATGCTGATTGATAAACTGATCAGGGAAATCACCCATGAATACGGAATGACAACCGTTATCAACACCCATGACATGAACAGTGTGATGGAGATCGGTGACAATATCCTTTATTTGAGAAACGGAAAGAAGGAATGGTCCGGAAACTCAGAGGCCATCATCTATTCAGACAATGCCGCCCTGAATGATTTCATTTTCGCTTCGCAGTTTTTAAAGGATGCGAAAAACATGAGGATGCTCGATGAGGGAAGAAGGAAACCTTCCTGAGGAGCGAGCCGGCCCCATCTAAAACGCCTGTTAACCATGGAATCATTTTTGGGGAAAGCCCCCTATCTTTGCGCCCAATTACAATAACTTATGTCAGTATTAGTCAATAAGCAATCGAAAATAATTGTTCAGGGATTCACCGGCACTGAGGGTAGTTTTCACGCCAGCCAAATGATAGAATATGGTACCAATGTGGTTGGTGGTGTCACACCCGGAAAAGGCGGTACTTTACACCTGGAAAAGCCCGTTTTCAATACGGTTGCCGAAGCAGTCAACAATACAGGAGCCGATGTCAGCATCATATTCGTTCCGCCGGCTTTTGCAGCCGATGCCATCATGGAAGCCGCCGAGGGAGGCATCAAGTTGATTGTTTGCATCACAGAAGGCATTCCGGTTCAGGATATGGTAAAAGTGAAGCATTATTTGCAGGGAAACGGCGCCCGTTTGATCGGCCCCAATTGCCCCGGTGTTATAACAGCTGAGGAATGCAAGGTGGGTATTATGCCAGGATTCATATTTAAAAAAGGAAGAATAGGTATCGTTTCAAAATCTGGAACGCTGACCTATGAAGCAGCCGACCAGATTGCCAAGGCCGGACTAGGCATTTCCACCGCCATCGGTATCGGCGGTGATCCAATCATCGGAACCACGACTAAAGAGGCGGTAGAACTTTTCATGAATGATGACAATACCGATGCGATCGTAATGATCGGAGAAATAGGAGGAGGAATGGAAGCCGAGGCTGCCCATTTCATAAAATCCACCGGAAATAAAAAACCCGTGGTTGGATTCATTGCAGGTCAAACCGCTCCTCCCGGCAGAAGAATGGGACATGCCGGAGCCATTGTAGGCGGCGCCGATGACACAGCCGAAGCCAAAATGAAAATTATGGCAGAATGCGGCATCCATGTGGTTGCCAGTCCTGCTGACATAGGAAGTACCATGGCGAATATCATTGGCAAGAAATAACTAACCATTCTATCAATATAACAAAGCCGGAATCTGAAGATTCCGGCTTTTTGATGCACACTCAAAACCCTATTAAAAAATCATTGCATGATCCTGAGAAGGGCCTCCTTATTCGAGTTGAAAGCGAAGGCATCCTGAAGAACATAGTATTGTTGCCTGTTGGTAGTCAGTGAATAACATTCCCTGGCCACTTCCATCTTATTATCTTCAAAAGCGAACAAATCCATCAATTCCCTAACCTGCGACAGCTCCAGAAAATTACCTTTGATACCTTGCCTTAGGGCGTTCAAACGGGTGTCCTCAAAAGCGATCTTACCTAAGGAGGCTTTCAATTGCCCAAACGCTGCCCCACTCATTGGCTGACAATTACCATCATACCAGGAGTTATTGGTCCCCCCATATCCCCATGGCTCTTCATACCCTCCGCCCAGTGGAAATTCGTCCACAAATACGCGTCCGAATCGGCTCATGATAATATCGACATGGTATCCCGGTCTTACAAATATGGAACCGGAATATAATGGCCTGCTCCTGTTACCTTGCCTGTTTCCGCGATATGAATTGCTTCCGTAAATTCTCACTTCATGGTAGCCCGGCCGGATGCCGTTTATCATGATACCCTCCTGTCTTTGACTGCTTGGGAAATAGGTATATCCGTCTACCATGACTCTTAGATTGGAGGATGACAACAGACTCACTGAAATACTGCCCGATCCGGTATTCGCAAATAAAAATTGAGTGGAAATCAAAAATAAAATGGTAATAATCTGTTTCATGACCTGAAGTTTAATGGTGAAATAATTTCTGATACTTCCTGTATGAAAGACTCCACAATATCGGATGGGTTAAATCGCAGACGGACAATAAATTGTTAAAGAAAAATCGCATCTTTAACATCATGGGTCGGCTCCTTATACTGCTAATGATTCTTGCGTTTCCATCGCCCTTGTGTGCGAAAGTCGGAACGCATCGATTTTTCAATGACACAATTATCATCAGGCAAATTTCCCTCCCTGAAAAAATCAGGGCAGGACAACATATCGAAGCACTGGTAACAGTCAGCAATAAGGGGGCGGGGGAATTTTCGGGAAGCCTGGCACTTGACATCAGGGACTCATCGAACAAGCCGGTGGACGGATGGTTCAGGAACATTTTCCCTGTACAATATTTTACAGTAACAGCGCTGTCAGAAGAAATAATACGATTCCCCTTTGATATTCCGCATGTATATTCCGGCAACGCCGCTCTTTACCTGGAGGCCTTTGACTTGAAAGGCAACAGCGTATCCAAAAAGGAAAAGACTTTTCGGATAAGAGGTAAGGGAAAAGGAATGAGGGATTCCAAATTGAAATTGCACTCCAATGATCAATAACAACTTCTACGAAAATCAGAAAAAGGAATCCGGTTCCTACAGCATTCCTCTCCGGTTCAGAAGAATGGAGAATCTCCATATCATTTTCTGGTTGTTCAAGGACCTGAGCTGGTGTCTGTTTTGGAAACCCTTGGGAGTAATGATGATACTGCCGACCCTGTATTTCGCGATACAGATATTGATACAGACCCGGAAAATAATCAGTGAGTTTTGCCATAATCTGGCCGTTGTTTTCTGGATTACGGCCAACGCCTATTGGATGATCACCGAATTCCTGGAATTGGAAGATGCAAAGGTATTCTCATCCGGGTACCCCTTCGGACTTGATGATATCAGCTTCAAGCAATTGGCGGTGATCCCATTCGGCATGGGAATCGCCGTACTCGTTTATTATTACTTTTTCTGGCGCATCAGAAACAGGGATACCGGCGAAACGCTCTGATATTATTGAATTATCTTTGTCCCATTCAAACAACATTCCAAAAAGTAAACATGTTTCGATCCCATACCTGCGGTGAATTAAGAATAGGTGATTCCGGCAAGGAGGTTCAGTTGGCCGGCTGGGTGCAGACGGTCAGAAAATTCGGCAGCATCACTTTCGTAGATCTTCGTGACCGCTACGGTATCACGCAATTGCTTTTTTCAGAAAGCCTCAATGAGCAACTGGAAGCAACTCCGATCGGAAGAGAATTCGTGCTGCAGGCAAAGGGAAAGGTGCAGGAAAGAAGCAATAAGAATCCTGCCATCCCGACCGGAGATATTGAAATCGTCATTGAATCATTCCATATCCTCAACCGCTCTGAAACACCACCGTTCACTATCCAGGATGATACGGACGGAGGGGACGAACTGAGAATGAAATACCGGTTTCTTGACCTGAGAAGGAATGCCGTCAGGAAAAATCTGGAATTGCGCTATGCTGTGGGCAGAGCCACCCGAAACTATCTTCACGAAAACGGTTTTCTGGATATTGAAACTCCCTTTCTGATCAAATCCACTCCGGAAGGAGCGAGGGATTTCATTGTGCCTAGTCGGATCAATCCGGGAGAATTTTACGCCCTGCCGCAGTCGCCTCAAACTTTCAAGCAATTATTGATGGTGAGCGGCTATGACAGGTATTATCAGATTGTAAAATGTTTCCGAGATGAGGACCTCAGAGCTGACAGGCAACCGGAGTTCACACAAATAGATTGTGAGATGGCCTTTGTGGAGCAGGAGGATATCCTGAACATGTTCGAAGGACTTGTCAGACATATCTTCAGGGAAGTAAAGCAGATCAATTATGCCGGGCCGGTGGAACGCATGACCTGGGAGGATGCCATGTGGAGTTTCGGCAACGACAAGCCTGACATACGATTTGACATGCGTCTGAGCAATCTGAAAAAACCATCCTCCGTATTCCGGAACAAGGAAGACAACAGATCACTAATTTCCGATGCCGGATTCGCTATTTTTGATGACGCCGAAACCGTATTGGCAATTGCAGCACCCGGATGTGCAGAATATACCCGCAAGCAGCTGGATGAGCTGACCGAATGGGTGAAGCGACCGCAGATCGGCATGAAGGGCATGGTACATATCAAGTGGAATGCCGACGGAAGCCTGAAAAGCAGCATCGATAAGTTTTATCCGGCAGAGCGGCTTCAAAAAATCGCCGAGTCCTGCGGCGCCCGTCCCGGAGACCTCATACTGATACTGGCAGGCACCGAGGAAAGAACAAGGAAAGCCTGCAGCGAACTTCGTCTACACCTTGCAGATAGTTTAGGATTCAGAAATCCGGATGAGTATAAATTGCTTTGGGTCCTCGACTTTCCGCTGTTTGAATACGACGAGGAGGGTAACCGGTGGGTTGCGAGGCATCATCCTTTCACGGCGCCGAAGCCGGACCAGATCGGAGAAATGATCAACAACGACCCGGCCATCATCGACCGTTCCGATTATCTCGCGCATCCTTATGCATCCATCAAGGCCAATGCCTATGACATGGTGCTGAACGGAAATGAGATCGGCGGAGGATCCATCAGGATTTATCAACGTGAACTACAGGAAAAGATGTTCGCCGCCCTGGGTATGGACCATGAGGAGCAGCAGCATAAGTTCGGATTTTTGCTTGGGGCCTTTGAATATGGGGCGCCCCCCCATGGAGGCGTCGCCTTCGGATTCGACAGGCTATGTGCCTTACTTGGAGGGAGCGAAAGTATCCGTGACTTCATCGCTTTCCCGAAAAATAACAGTGGCAAGGATGTCATGATTGAAGCACCCTCTTCCATCGACCCGCATCAGCTGAACGAATTGGGCATTGGTTTGGTAAAACGCTGAGACTGACATTCCTGTTAACCTAATAATATGCAAACCATTCCTCTGGCGGAAAGAATGCGACCCCGCCACACTGGTCAGTTACTAGGTCAGGAGCATCTTACGGGCACCGGCAGCATACTTGCAAAGGCCCTTGAAAAGGGCCAGTTACCTTCCATGATTCTCTGGGGACCTCCCGGATCCGGCAAGACATCCATCGCCCGGATCATCGCAGAAAAAGTATCCCTTCCTTTCCATACATTGAGCGCTATCTCTTCCGGCGTGAAGGATATCCGGGAAGTGATCGAGAAAGCCTCACAACAGCAAGGAGCCATTTTATTCATTGACGAGATTCATCGTTTCAACAAAGGACAGCAGGATGCCCTGCTGGGAGCGGTAGAAAAGGGGACTATCACTTTGATCGGCGCCACCACCGAAAACCCTTCCTTCGAGGTGAATAGCGCTCTTTTGAGCAGATGTCAGGTTTATGTGCTGAAGCCTCTGAAAGAACAGGACCTAATCCGATTGATGGAATACGCGCTGCAGGAAGATGAGATTCTGCGGCAACAAAACAGGAGTCTGGAGGAAACGGAAGCTCTGATCAGAATCTCAGGCGGAGATGCCCGGAAAATGTTGAATCTGCTGGAATTGGTCTGTATGAATCTTCCGGAGGGAGCCGCCATCAGAAATGAGACGGTGATGAAAGTAGCTCAGCAAAAAATAGCCCTCTATGACAAGAAAGGAGAGCAACACTACGACATCATATCCGCCTTCATCAAATCCATGAGAGGAAGTGACCCGAATGCGGCTGTATACTGGCTTGCCAGGATGATTGACGGAGGTGAAGACCTCAGATTCATCGCCAGGCGCATGGTTATTTTCGCAAGTGAAGATATCGGTGTTGCCAATTCCAATGCTCTGCTTATGGCCAATGCCTGTTTCCAAGCGGTGGATGTGATCGGATATCCCGAAAGCAGGATCATCCTTTCCCAGTGCGCGATTTACCTTGCAGGATCAGTGAAAAGCAATGCCTCTTATATGGCCATTGAATCAGCACTTGATCTTGTAAGACAGGAAGGAGATCTTCCGGTTCCGCTTCACCTTAGAAATGCACCAACCCATCTGATGAAGGACATGCAGTATGGTAAAGATTATCAGTATGCCCATCAGTTTGACGGCAATTTCATAGAGCAACAATATCTTCCTGACAAACTGGAGGGAAAGAAAATATACGATCCTCAGCATAACGCAAGAGAAGAAGAAATCAGAAAGTTCCTTAAAAGCAAATGGAAGGAAAAGTATGGCTATTGATTCAACCGAAAAATTGGAACTACACTGGAAATTATCCGACTGGGAGCAATTGGATACCACCGAACTATATGAAATCCTCTCACTTAGAAACCAGGTTTTTGTAGTGGAGCAAAATTGCGTTTATAATGATACCGACGGAAAAGATCCTCTCAGTCTCCATCTTTGCGGCTATGCAGATCAAAAACTGATTTGTTATGCGAGAATCCTTCCACCGGGTTTATCCTATTCCGAACCATCGATAGGCAGGGTAGTTTGCGATTTCGGGTTCAGAAAAAAAGGTATTGGAAGGGCATTGATGCTGCAAGCCATCAAACATAGCGGTCAGCTTTGGCCGCAAGAAAAAATTAAAATAAGTGCCCAATCCTATCTGATTGATTTTTACAAATCAATGGGATTCAATGTATTAGGGAATGAATATCTTGAAGATGGCATACCCCACACTGCCATGATTTTGTAAGAATTTCATATTCTCCGCAATAATATTCCCGCCTCCACGTTTTTATCATAAGGATGGTCAAAAAACTGTCCGATTCCAATATCATAAAAACAAAACTGGCGTCCATGAAAACCAATTTGTCTCCCTTATTCAGGAGAGCACTTTCAACAGCCACTGCCCTCCTACTCATTTCCATTCAAACCGAGGCTCAGCACATTTTTATTGAAAAAAACAAATCAAGATTGGAAGCAGGATTCAATTTCGGTCCAACTTTCTTTCTAGGTGATCTTGGTGGTAACAGAGGTGTAGGCACTAAGTTCATCAAGGATATCAATCCGGATATGACCAGGATGATGAAAAGCGCATACGTTAGCTACTACCCATCAGAAGTCATTGGGTTCAGGCTGGCAGGTACCCTGACGTCTGTTGCAGGAAGTGATGATCAAATAACTACCGAAACCGGCAGGGAAGTTGCCAGAAAAATGAGGAATCTGGATTTCAGAAGTTCGATATGGGAAGTTTATACCGCTGTCGAGTTTTTTCCCGGTATGTGGATCAGCCAAATGCGCGGAAAGGAAACCGTGTCACGAATACAGCCTTATTGCTTTGCAGGAATAGGTGTGTTCCATTTCGATCCGGAAGGCAGCCTGACCGTGAATGGAAAAAAGAAATGGTTTAAGCTCCAGGAATTGATGACTGAGGGACAGGGAATGGAGGAATATGCTGACAGAAAGCCCTATCAACTCACTCAACTGAATATTCCTCTTGGTTTCGGAATCAGATATAGTGTCAATGAAGGAATCAATACCAGCCTTGAGTGTAATTACAGACAGACTTTTACTGATTATATCGACGATGTGAGCACCAACTATATCGATCCCAATCTTTTTGACAAATACCTTTCTCCCGAAAAAGCGGAGATAGCCCGGGCCATCAATAATAAGGCAGGAGGTATAAACAGTGGTGCCAACAGCCGTTACGGCGACGGAACTCAGAGAGGCAATCCAAGAAATACCGATGCCTATTTTTCATTCAGTTTCAAACTGGGAGTCAACCTGAGTAACATTTTCAATCCGGAGTTCTCAAGCCGCCAAAATAGCAAAAGACAACTTCGTTGCCCTAACAAAACAAGCATATTTTAAAAATGAAAAATCCCGTACAGAATATTCATATATACCTGAGGTATCTGCTGGTCATCATCAGCATCGTACTGATCATCGCCTCTCAACGTAACCGTAATTTGAAAACTGAAAAGAACGAACCTGAGTCAGGAGCGATATTCGGCACTCAGCAGAGTTCTTCCTTTAGGTAGGCGGCTGTGAAGCCTTTTTTAATTTTGATCATTTCCTCCGGGGTTCCTTCAAAAAGCAATTGACCTCCGCCCGCACCTCCTTCGGGGCCCAAATCAATAATATGATCGGCCATCTTGATCATATCAAGATTATGCTCGATAACGAGCACGGTATTACCCCTGTCCACTAACTTGTTCAATACCTGCAGCAGCATGCTGATATCCTGGAAATGCAATCCGGTGGTCGGCTCGTCCAAAATATAGAAAGTCTTACCCGTGTCGCGCTTTCCCAGTTCGGTCGCCAGTTTCACCCGCTGTGCCTCTCCCCCGCTCAGCGTGACTGCATTTTGGCCCAGGGTGATATAGCCCAATCCTACTTCCTGTAGCACTTTGATCTTTCGGTATATGAAGGGAACCGCGTTGAAAAATTCTACCGCCTCATCCACTGTCAAATCCAGCACATCGCTGATTGACTTACCCTTATACCTGATTTCCAGGGTTTCCCTGTTATATCTCTTTCCGTTACATTTTTCACAATGTACCAGCACATCCGGCAGAAAGTTCATTTCAATAACCCGCATACCTCCTCCTTCGCAAACATCACATCTTCCTGTTTTCACATTGAAAGAAAAGCGGCCTGCGTTATAGCCCCGGATCTTGGCCTCCGGCACTGAAGCGAACAGCGTTCTGATATCCGTGAAAAACCCGCAATAAGTGGCCGGATTGCTTCTCGGAGTTCTGCCAATAGGGCTTTGGTCAATCTCTATCACTTTGTCGATATGTTCCAAACCCTGTATTCCCTTACAAGCAAGAGCAGACTGCCTGCTACCATAACAATAGGCGGATAGCAATGGATACAAAGTCTCATTGATCAACGTGGATTTCCCGCTTCCGCTGACGCCAGTCACAAGGATCAACTTTCCGAGAGGAAACTCAACATCAATCGACTTTAGATTGTTTCCTGAAGCTTTCTTTATGACGATTTTGTTTCCGTTTCCCTTCCTGCGAGAGGCGGGAACGGTAATGTTTTTGGTTCCATTGAGATACTTCGCCGTTTCGGATCCGGCTTTTATAACCTCCTTCGGCGTGCCGGCCGCCACGATGCGCCCTCCATGCAATCCGGCCCTTGGACCAATGTCAACCAGGAAATCGGCGGCCATCATTATTTCTTTGTCATGCTCCACCACCAATACACTGTTGCCGATATCCCGAAGATTTTTCAAAGCCTCAATCAACCTTGTATTATCCCGCTGATGCAATCCGATACTGGGCTCATCCAGGATATACGTGATTCCCTGCAATTGAGATCCGATCTGCGTAGCCAGCCTGATGCGCTGGTATTCGCCGCCACTGAGACTTTTCGATGGCCTGTCAAGGCTCAGATAGGTCAGGCCGACATCCAGCAAAAAGCGCAATCTTTCACGGATCTCCTTCAGCAAGTCCCTCGCGATCTTATTCTGCTTATCACTCAATCTTTTTTCTATGCCGGTAAACCATGAGGCCAGTTCATTGATGTCTACCGAACTCAGCTCGGCAATGTTTTTTTCATCCAGTTTGAACCAGAGACTTTCCTTTTTCAATCTGGTACCATCGCAAACCGAACAGATGTTCAGCTGCATGAATTTCTCCGCCCATTCTCTCACCGCTTCGCTGGTAGCCGATGAGGTGAACCACCGGCGGACCATATTGACCACTCCTTCATATTCAAATGGCTTCTTATCTTCAGCGGAACCGTCTCCTTCAAAGAACATTTCCTCTTGCTCTTCCGATCGATTCACTTCACTGGCATAAATCAGCAGATTGAGTTCTTTGGGACTTAGATCCCCTACTGCTTTATCAAGATTGATTTTATGTTTTCTGGCAAATTGCAGCAGCTGGTTGAATATATGCGAATCACGCTCTTCTCCCAGGGGAGCGATACCGCCTTCTTTAACAGATTTGGATTTATCAGGTATGATGGCATCGGGATTGATTTGAAAAACATTACCCAACCCCTTGCATCCCGTACAGGCACCGTAGGGCGAGTTGAAGGAGAAGGTGTTGGGGGAAGGCTCTTCATAACTCAGTCCTGTTTCCGGGCACATGAGTTGCTTACTGAACTGATAGACCTTACCGTCATCGTTGATCAATACAAAAAGAAGGTCCTTGCCCATTTGCAGTGATTTCTGGACGCTTTGGCTCAGCCTTAACTTCATATCATCCGACAATTGCATCCTGTCCACCACCACTTCTATATCATGAATCTTATACCTGTCGAGCTGCATCCTCGGAGCCAGATCCATCACTTCGCCGTCCACGCGCACCTTTAAGAATCCTTTCTTACGGATATCTTCAAACAATTCCCGGTAATGACCTTTACGACCTCTTACCAAAGGAGCCAAGAGGCTGATTCTTTTGCCAGCAAATCTTGAGAATAAAGTCTGGACGATCTCATCCTCACTGAATTTGACCATCTTCTTGCCCGTATTATAACTGTATGCCTCGCCCGCCCTTGCAAACAAGAGGCGCAAAAAGTCATAAATCTCGGTGATGGTTCCAACCGTGCTCCTGGGATTCTTATTAGTCGTTTTTTGCTCTATTGAAATGACCGGAGAAAGTCCTGTAACCTTATCTACATCGGGACGTTCCATGTTACCCATGAATTGCCGGGCATAGGCGGAAAAGCTCTCCATGTATCTTCTTTGACCTTCATGATATAAGGTATCAAATGCGAGAGAGGACTTTCCCGACCCACTGACACCCGTGAAAACAACAAGCTTGTTTTTGGGAATCTTCAGGTCGATATTTTTGAGGTTATGCTCACGGGCACCGATTACCTCAATGTGGTCAGCAGATTCTATCGGGATTTCTTTCCGGTTCATTTGGAGGCTACAAAGATAGTGTGCCGGGCAGGTTTTGATGCAATCATGACTGCATTTTGGCTAATCCAGCAAGTACTTGCGGATAAACATCACGGTCGCCCAGCGCTGGTAGTCAGCATTGGCTTTCTTTCTGAAACCATGTCCTTCATCTTTCGCCTCCAGATACCATATTACCCCACCCCTTGATTTGACGCCGGCAGCCATTTGTTCCGCTTCCGTCCTGGGCACTCTGGGATCATTGCCCCCCTGCACAATAAAAAGCGGACTCTTTATCTTACCTGCATTATTCAATGGAGAAATGTCTTCCAGGAATTTGTACATGGCAGGGTCTCTTTCATCACCGTACTCAACCCTGCGCAGATCGCGACGATAGCTTTCCGTGTTTTTAAGAAAGGTATTGAAGTTGGAAATACCGACAACATCAATGCCACATTTAATCGCATCGGGGTAATTGGTCAACACGGCAAGGGTCATATATCCTCCGTAACTACCTCCTGTCACCATCACCCTTGACGCATCCAACTCAGGTTGCTTTTCAATCCAACCCAGCAAGGAGCCAATGTCCCTTACGGAATGCTCCCTGTTGAAGCCATTGTCCATGGCCAGGAAGGATTTCCCGAAACCGCTGGAACCCCGGACATTGGGAAAAATCATGGCTATTCCCAGCTCGTTGATGAAATAATTGGTCCCTCCCAGAAACACTGGCCGGGACTGCCCTTCCGGTCCGCCATGGATATTGATGATTACCGGTCTTTTGCCCTTGAAAGCGGCAGGTGCAGGATAATAGAAACCGGAAATATTGCGATCATCAAAACTTTTCCAGCGAATCAGTTTGGGCTGGATGAGCCTGGAGGAAACTAATCCGCCCATTTCACTTTCTGTCCAGCGGGTAGCCTTAAGCGTTATTAAATCCACAGTATAAATATCAGCAGGGGAATGATGTGCATTCACAGTAATGGCAATCAATCTTCCATTAGAATGGATGGAGGGGCTGCCATAAACGCCTGAACTAAGGGATTTGATTTCCTTGACGACGCCGGCTGCGACATTCAGCTGATATAATTTTGACAATCCCTCTTCATTGCTGGTAAAAACAACAGTCCTTCCATCTGCGGAAAGATCGAAACTTTCGACATCCCATGGAATATTGGTAAGATATTTCACTTTGCGGGTATTTAAATCCATAAAGGCCAGGCGCTTGAATTCGCTTTCGGCATCCGTTTCATAAAATATTCCTGATCCATTTCGGCTGAACCTTGCCTGGCCCAGAGATACGCCATGCACTGAAGTGTCTGTCAGAGGCGTCTTGATTCCGCTTTCCACATTAGCCACCCAGTAATGACTTTCGTTGGCAGAGCGATAGTCCATGATCAGCAGTTGCCTGCCATCAGGAGACCAGTCTGCCACACTCCATCCACCCCCTTTATTTTCAATGAGCAGCTTTTTTGATTCGGGCTTCAGAGGATCCATGATATAAATATCCCTGTCAGCGCCGTTCCGCATGGTAGAACTGAAAACCACCTGCTTTCCATCCTTACTCCATCTGATTCCACCATTCTGGCTGCGACCCCCGTCTGTAAGTAAGGCAATTTCACCGGCCGCGATATCATAACGATAGATTTGACCGAACTCGTTGCCAGCTTGATCTTTGGTGAATAAAAAATATTTTCCATTAACAGGCTCATAGGTTGCATCGGATATCGCATCCTCAAAGAAGGTAAGTTGCTTTCTTGCTCCGAGGGGCATGTTCAGTGAATGCAACTGAGCCACACTTCCGAACCGGGTGGAGATCAGCATCTGCTTATTCTTCGGGTGCCAATCCGCAAAGGAAGCGGACCTTGATTCGGAATATCTTTGAAGTTCTTGCTTGACAGATACAGGGATATCAGGAATGCCGTCTGTAATCAGATTAGCATAAGGCCTGATCAGATCTTGTTGTGCCAACAATGAGAACGGAAAAAGTAGCGCAAGCAGAAAGCGAACTTTCATAATATTAATTTTATGAATGAAGTTACTTAGGAAAAAGGCAAATTGGAAAATTGAAATCAGCGGAGCAGCAGAATCGAACCTTTCTTGAAGCCATTGAATTTCCCGTTATAATAGAAGGATGCTGACCATACATAGACTCCCGGCTCGGCATCGGCTCCAGAAACCTTGCCATCCCATTTGACGGTCGGATCCTGGCTTGAAAAAACAAGCTGCCCGTAGCGGTTAAACACTTTCATGAAATACCTGCTTACCAGATCAAAATTACCCAGAGGACCGAAGCCGTCGTTCAGTCCATCCTTGTTAGGAGTAAAGGAGTTCGGAAAGAAAAGGCTCTTACAATCATCTACGGTCACTACGATAGAATCCGTCGCTTCACAACCTCTGTTATCCTTGACTTGCACATAATACAAGCCTGTCTCATTCACTCTGAAAGTATCCAGTGAAGAACCATCCTGCCAAAGATATTCATCAAATAAACCTGCCTTCAGCAAAAGAGATTCCCTGGAGCAAATGACTGTATCCTCTCCCAGATTCAAGTTCAGCTTTGGAGAAACGCTATCTACCAGGATTCCTGTGAGGGATTCAGAGCATCCTTTACTATCTGTCACCTGCACGGAATAGCTGCCTTTTGTCAATCCTGTACGAGAGGATGCGGTGGAACCATCATCCCATAGATAGTCATATGGCGGGCTGCCACCACTGACATTTAGTAAAATCTGGCCTGAAGAGGAGCGACAAATAGCATTAGTGACAATGGGAGTAATCAAGAATGGATTCGCAGGTGTAAGAGTAAAAGTATCCAACAATGTGCAAAAACCAGGAGCAGTGGAGGTAATTCTCACTACATAGGTACCTGCAGCTAAATTACTGATGGAAGGAGTTGTAGCAATGACCGCCGACTGTCCTGAAACATACCAATCATAGAAAAAGGATCCTGTAGTACCGGCATTGTTCACTGTCACCTGGAGCGCACCATCTGAAGCTGTGGGACATGACACAGGGCTTACCAAACTGATATCAGCAGCAGCCAATTTAACCTGCCTGGTTTTCACTGATACCTGACCATTGAGATAGCTAATTCTCATCGTGACATCATAATCGCCGGCAACGGAGTAGTTATGAGTAGGCGTATTGGTACCTGTTGCTGTGTATCCGTCACCAAAGTCCCATTCGATGGATTGCTGGCAAGGTTGCACGGTACTTGAAAAGGAATAGCTGGTAGAGTTGAGGCAATTGTAGATGAAGTCCACATCGGGACCATTTGCCGGCAACTCTTCGATGCGAAACCTGTCCGCGGCGAAACCGTTGAAGGAATTGCAGGTACTCCCTGCGCCGAAATGAAATCTGAAGAACACGCTGCTGCTACCTTTGATAGACATCAGGCTGTGTGTGGCCTGCACCCAGACTCCAGCCGTATTTCCTCCGTTGGGGTCGCAACCTCCCGGAACACTGTTACCGGACCAGCCGTCGCGAGGCGTGATACCCGACTCCAAATTCCTGACAACAGCAAGATTAAACCAATTCGTACCGAGGCAATTACTGTTTGAATTAACGGTTCCCAGCGTAGTCCAGTTCAGGTTGTCAAAGGAATACTGAAAACAGGCACCGTCGTAGCTGGTCTCTGTTTCCACAAAAATCAAAAAAGATACTTGCGGCCTTTGAAAGGCGGATATATTGATACAAGGACTAGTCAGATAAGATCGCTCTGTGGCAGGATAGGAATTGCCGGTCAAAGTACCTGTTATCCAGCAATCAGTACCCTGTCCGGTGGAGTTGATTCTGGCTTTTGAAGGCGCCCCCCTTTGCCAGGAAGAATTGGAGCCTGAAGCCACCCAATTATTAGCCGCTCCGTCAAAAGTCTGTTCATACAAAGGAGGATTGGCTATTATCGGGGAGGCACATTGGGCTTGTGCTTCAATTGAAGCGATCAGTGAAATCAAGAAAAAAAACAAAAGAAAGAAAAATCTCATCTATAATAGATTTTACAATGCATCCACCCTGCTTTCCAGCACTTGTTGCACCGCCACAGGCAAATTGGACAAAAGGTCAAAACCCGGGCCCATCAAATTTTCAATGGCGTCTACTGATACACGGTAGTTCCTCCAATTGCTGCTATTCACGCTGTTATCATTTGGCATGAGAACGGCAATGACCCGGGTGCCGTTATCAATCCTCCCAAGGTCATTATTGCCATCGGGCAGTACCACCACTACTTTCCAAATTGATGCAGGCACGTTGATCAGTCCATTATTGATTCCATCAAAGTAACCTTTGCTGCCTGTGCCTCCGGACCCTCGCGGGCCGCAGATCATGAAGCATTCCTTCCCGTTGCGCACCAGCGAATCCCGGGTATAGTTTTCAAACGCCGACCAGGTGATCTGATTCATAGAAGGAGCCTGCGGCATCATATTGGTCATCACAAAAGTGGCGGAATTCGCACCGATAGAGGATGTCCTGTCCGCTGAAGGACACATATGTCCCCGATCAAAGCCATACGTGGAAAAGTCATAGTCAGAAGGCCCGACCCTGTACCAGCTGACCGGCAACTGAGGATCTAACCGGAAATCATCCTGTCTCCGGGCAGCTCCGAGGTCCCTGGCATCCAGATGCCAGCTGGCCCAATTGGAAACCGCATTTGATCTGCTGTATGAGAGCACATAGTATCCCTGCTGATCAAGATAAAGATTATCATCCGACACCACATTGGCATTGGTGGGATTACCCATCAGCATATTGTCATCATCGGCTGTGACCGGAGGAATGGGTGTTGATTTAAGGACCACTTTGAAATTGTCTATATTGATCCTGCCTGCACCGCCGGAAACTTTCCTTATGCTGAATCTCACCGACTTAGGCGCAAGAATCATGAAGGTGTCCGTTTGAAGGGAATAGCTGGTTGTTTTGACTTCACTGCCTATTCTCCTGTATGATTTTCCCGTATCGGTGGATGCCCATAATTCCCATTCGCAGGGCTGATCACCGCCATAGAGACCATGAGCGATGGTGATCGTATAGGGGATGTTGGAAAGATTGCAGACCAAATCGAAATTCATGGAAATGGTGCCCAATTCACGGATTCTTCCGGAACGTGTCCCTGTTTTCCTGTCCTCTGCACTTTCTCCAATCACCGCTTCAGTGAAGTTCCACTTGCCTGTCTTGAGCTTGATGGTGCCTGAACGGTAATCTGTTTTACCCGATGATTCGAATGTTTCAGTAATACTATCCTGAATCGAAAAGAAAACGATCGGTGCAGAGGTAGTATCTGTTGGCTGAGGCTGCAAACCATTATTGCCATCTTCTTTCTTACAAGAAGTGAGAATAGTAATCAGGATAAAGGAAAGAAGTGCAAAATGTAATTTTCTCATACGTGTTTCGTTACGAAAAAGTGTAAGGACGAAAATACTGAAAAACAGCGTAAAAGCTGCATCAAATCAGGGTTTTTAAGGAACTACCTTACGGGAATTGTTAGGCGGATGTTAAAATGTCCATCATAGTGCCGTAAAGCACCTCGGTACCCAGAGCAAGGTCCTCATAAGAGGAATACTCCAATGGATTATGGCTGATTCCGTCCTTGCATCTTACGAAAATCATGCCGTAATCGCAGGCATAGGAAAGTGTGAGCGCATCATGAAAGGGGCCGCTCATCAGCCGGGGAGCATCGAGTCCGATTTTCACACAGTTATCCTGTATGATATCCTGGATCCAGGCGGCGCAATATCGGGGCTCGCTATTGGTGTCTTCGGAAATTTCACAGTGAAGATTATTTTTTTTGACAATCTCATCGATTCTCTTCCGCAACTTCTCCTCACATTTGTCTCTTCGCGCCATATCAATATCCCGCAAATCAATGGTAAAGGTCACTTCTTCCGGAATGATGTTTCGGGATCCGGGGAACACTTGCATGGTACCCACTGTTCCGATAGTGGGAGCTGAAGGATCGGCCGTAACGATTTCGTTCAGTGCAACCGCTATCTCTGCGGCACCCAGCAAGGCATCTTTTCGCAACGGCATCGGCACCGAGCCTGCATGTCCCGCCATACCCCTAAGCTTAACCGTTAGCCATAGGGGACCGGAAATACCGGTGACCACCCCTACCGGCTTATTGGCAAGATCCAGTACAGGCCCCTGCTCTATATGCAACTCCAGGAAACAATGAATGCTTCCGGGCGCATATTCGGAATCCTTGAAACCCGAGAGGTCGAGTCCGAATTCACGAAGAGCCTGCTCCCTGCTAATGCCATCCTCGTCTTTTCTTTGCAACTCACCTTCTTCCAGTTTCCCTAAAATACCTCTTGAACCAAACAGGCCTTTTTTGAAACGCCAACCTTCCTCATCGGCAAAAGAAATCACATCAATGGTGCGCTCAGGCCTGATCCCTTTTTCATGCATGGACATCACAACCTCAATCGCCGCGAGCACCCCGGCGGTTCCGTCGAAGCGACCCCCATAGGGCTGCGAATCAAGGTGAGACCCCATCATCAGCACCGGAAGATCGGGATTGGTCCCCTTATATCTTCCCACGAGATTACCGAATCCGTCAATTCGGGCTTCCATGCCTGCCTCCTGCATCCAAACCATGGCCAGTTCAAAGGCCTGCTTTTCCAAGTTGCTGAGCGTAGGCCTGCATACTCCCGTTTCCCCGATTCTGCCGATCTGACTCATAGCTTCAAAATGACTACGAAGCCTTTCACTGTTGATACTCATGTCGTTAAATTGATCAGTTAAGTTATTCCAATTTTTCCTCTTTACCGCTGCCCCCTGGCTTTTTATTGTCAGATTTTTGTCAGGATTGCATAGCCCTTAACTTTGCCAATCAATTTCTAAAAATGCCGTATTTTCTCCTGATAGTGCTATTGCTGCTAACCAGTCCTTCCTTTTGCCAGGAGGAAAATTCCAATGTCACAGAAAGCAAGCAGCATTGCCAGCGTTCGGGCTATCAGGCCAAAACAAGCCAGATCAGCTATTATCAATATCCGGCGATGCTTGACTACGACCTGAACTATCTGAGGATTGAAGCGGATTTGACTCCCGGAAGCTCCTTCATTCAGGCTTCTGCACATTATTTGGCACAAGTGACCGCACCTCTTGACAGCTTTATCATCGAGCTTAGCGATTTACTCACAGTGGATTCAGTACGTCTTAACGGAGAAATGTTTTCTTTTTCAAGATCTTCTAATCACCTCTTCATTTCTATCGGTAAAGTTTTGCAACCTGGATCGTCCCTGCATATAAGCATCTATTACCGGGGCAATGTAGCGCAGGGAGCTTTTTATAAAGGCACCACCGCCAGCGGTCTCACTTATACCGCATCACTCTCGGAAAGTTTCCAGGCAAGGGAATGGTTCCCCGCCAAACAAATCCTGGAAGATAAAATCGATTCCGCTGATATGTGGATCACCGTACCATCAGGAAATATGGCCGGTTCGAACGGGATATTGACCGATAGCATTTCCTTACCGGGAAACAAGAAACAATTCCGCTGGAAAAGCAGATATCCCATAAATTATTACCTGCCCAGTGTTGCGGTCGGTAACTATAGGGAATATCGTAATTATGCCAAGCCGGCCGGCATCGCTCCGGACTCTATTCTGGTCCAACATTTTTTCGTCAACTCCAATACCTATTTCAATAACAACAAAACCAACCTTGATAAGACGCCGAGATTCCTGGAGGCTTTCAGTGAGCTTTTCGGAAATTACCCTTTCAGGAATGAAAAATATGGACATTGCCAGGCCAGTATCGGCGGCGGCATGGAACATCAGACCATGTCGACCATGCAGAACTTCGGCACTTCTCTGATCGCCCATGAACTGGCCCACCAGTGGTGGGGAGACGAAGTGACTTGTGACAGCTGGAACGATATCTGGCTGCACGAAGGATTTGCCACGTACGGCGAGTACCTGATGATTGAAAAGCTGCCGGCCCTTTTCACGGGAGTGAGCACGACTAGTTATATGAATGAAGTGCATAATGCCGTGAAAGTTTCACCCGGAGGAAGCGTATACGTGCCGGACTCCATGGCATACGATGAAAACAGGATTTTTGATTTCAGGCTCAGCTATCAGAAAGGAGCGGCCATCCTGCATCATCTCAGGCTCGAAATCGGAAATGACAGTTTATTTTTCCTGATCTTGCGCAGCTTCCTTAGTCAATACAGCCATGGGACAGCCTCGACAATTGACTTTATTCAAAAAGCCCGTAACATCAGCGGCAAGGATCTTGGATATTTTTTCGACCAATGGTATTACGGTGAAGGATACCCGACTTATGGAATCGATTATTTCTCCCATGGCAGCGACAGCCTGATACTTTTCATCAACCAATCGGCCAGCATGCCCTCCAAAACAGCCTTTTTCAAAGGCCTGTTGCCGGTCAGAATCTCCTCCTCACAATTCGACAGCATCTATTATTTCAATATCCTGAATAACCAGCAGCAGTTCAGCGCTTATTTTCCCGGCACACCGACAAACATCACTATCGATCCTGACAACTGGATCATCAATAATACCGGCTCCATCAATTTCGGCGGGGTCCTTCCTGTCTCCATTACTAACTGGCAAGCGACCAAAAAGCCGGACTGTGTGGCTAAGGTAAACTGGACCGCACAGTATGAGGTTCCCGGTATCAGCTATACCATTCAAACCAGTAAGGATGGATTCACCTTTTCGGATCTTGCAGAAATTCCGGGAAAAGGGGCCATGACTTCCCAATATGAATATGAGTTCCAGATGACGGAGTCAGGATTGTATTATATCAGGATCAGGCTCAACGAACCGAGCGGCAACAGCAGCTATTCAGCGTTCGTGGTACTCAATAATGATTGCATATTTCCGGATAATCTCAGCATACAACCTAATCCTGCCAGCGACAACATCCTGCTGACAATCACATCCGGAGAAAATCATGTAAGGGAAATCGATATATTGGACATGGCAGGCTCAATGGTTTACAGAAGTAAATTGAACATCCATTCCGGTATCAATCAGATCAACATTCCTGTTTCCTTTTTACCCAGGGGCTCTTATACCGTATCGTGCATTTCACCAGGCGGAATGGTTCTGCGCAAGCGATTCATAAAGCGTTGACCTTTTAATTATCAATGGTCGTTGAGCGGAAGTCCGCGCTTTTGCCATTCAATCCAATTCACATACTCGGGAGCTACGCGCTTTTCAACCATGGTGATGCAATTGTCAACAGGACAAACAAGTTTGCACAAATTACAACCTACGCATTCTTCCTCCTTTATCACATAGGTATTATAAGGATTGCCGGGATTCAGACTGATGGACTGATGCGAAGTGTCTTCGCAGGCGATATAGCAGAGTCCGCAGTGAATGCATTTGTCCTGGTCAATGTTGGCGACGTGATGATAATTGATATCCAGATCTTCCCAATTCGTAAGTGTAGAAACTGATTTCCCAATGAAATCAGATGTTGTTTTGAAGCCTTTCTCATCCATCCAGTTGGAAAGTCCCTCGCAGAGATCTTCAACGATTCTAAAACCATGCTTCATCGCAGCCGTGCAAATCTGCACGGAGGTTGCACCGAGCAACATGAATTCCGCCGCATCCTTCCAGGTGCTGATGCCGCCGATTCCCGAGATAGGCACTTTCCTGGTGACTTCATTCTTAGAGATGGATGCCAGGAATTTAAGGGCAATAGGCTTTACGGCCGGTCCGCAATAGCCACCATAAACGCTTTTGCCTCCTACGTAAGGATTAGGAACATAGGTATCCAGGTCAATTCCCGTGACAGATTGTATGGTATTGATCAATGAAAGCGCATGGGTTCCCGCTTCCACTACCGCCTTGCCCGTGGGCACTACGGAATGGACGTTAGGGGTAAGTTTCGTGATAACAGGTATGGTAGCCGCTTCCATCACCCACTCCACCACCATGCGGGCGATTTCAGGATCCTGCCCTACGGCAGCACCCATACCTCTTTCCGTCATACCATGCGGACAACCGAAATTCAGTTCAAATCCATGCGCACCGGTATCTTCCACTTTCTTGATCAACTCATGCCAGCTTTCCCTGTCGTTATCTGCCATCAGCGACACAATCATGGCGCGATCAGGAAAAAGTTGAATGCACTCTTTGATTTCTTTCAAATTGATATCAAGAGGTCTATCCGAAATCAATTCAATATTGTTCAGACCCATTACTCTGGTGTTATTGAAATTCACCGCAGAGTAACGAGAGGAGACATTCTTCACCTGTGACCCGAGCGTCTTCCACACTACTCCACCCCAGCCTGCTTCAAAGGCGCGCAGCACATTATACTTCTTATCCGTTGGCGGCGCACTGGCAAGCCAGAAGGGATTGGGAGATTGTATTCCGAGAAAGTTGGTATGTAAGGAGGCCATATTATGGTTTAAGGTTTATAGTTTAACGTTTAAGGTTTAAGGTTTATAGTTTAACGTTTAACGTTTATGGTTTGACGTTTAAGAGTTTAAGGTTTAATGGTTTTTCCTAATTGCTGCTTTTGATTTAATCAAAAGGACGTTTGGTTTACGAATGACTAAGTCCTAAGTAACTCAGGATAGCGGCAGCGCCGTCTTTACCGGCTTGCACGGCATCTACCACTTCCTTGCCTCCATTGACTGCATCACCACCCGCGAATACTCCTTTTACATTGGTTTCCCCCGTTGCTGAAGACTGTATCTTGCCGCGCTGATGTTGCAATCCCATGGATTCCACCAATGCAGTAAAAGGCCTTTGTCCTGTGGCTTTGATGACCATATCAAGCTCGAGGGTAAAGTTTTCGCCGGTAGGTTCAGGTGCAGGCTTACCACTGCTATCGGGAGTTCCGAGCCGCATCCGATCGCAAATCAACGCCGTCACCTTACCGTCCTTCCCAATAATTTCTTTCGGGGCAGCAAGCCATTCCACCGCGCATCCATCCAGCAATGCAATATCCAATTCCTCCTGGGTGCAATTCATCTCGGCATGGCTGCGTCTATACAACAACGTTACCTCTTTAGCTCCCAGGCGTTTAGCCTGAGTAGCCGCATCAATGGCCGTCATGCCCATACCGATCACCGCCACCTTGTCGCCTACCGGAATATTCGGAAATCCTTTGGTACGAATATCATAAATAAACGAAATGGCATCCTCCACACCCTCCAGCTCCTCGCCGGATATGTTCAGCTTATTCGCCAATCCTACACCCATGGCCAGATATACTGCATCATAATTCTTTTTCAAATCATCCAGTGCAACCTCCTTGCCAAGCGCATGATCATATTTGATATCGATACCACCGATCGAGGTAATAAAATCTACTTCATCCTGACAGAATTCAGGAGTCACCTTATAGGCCGCAATCCCATAGGTCATTAACCCGCCCCCTTTGCTTTCCTTTTCAAATACGGTAACATCAATCCCTTCCCTTGACAGCACATGTGCACAGGAGAGTCCCGCGGGACCTGCACCGATCACCGCCACTTTCTTTCCGCTGGAAGGCTTCCTTTCAAACAGATTCCATTTTTCAGTGATAGCTTTTTCAGTGGCATAGCGCTGCAGCCTTGCAATCTCGATCGGCTCCTCATGCAACAGATTGTACACACAGGCTCCCTCGCAGAGCTTTTCCACCGGACAAACCCGGGAGCAGCCTCCACCCATGATATTGGACATGAAAATGGTATGGGCAGAACCCCTGATGTTATCGGTTGTGATCTGCTTGATGAACTTAGGCACATTGATACTGGTAGGACAAGATTTGGTACAAGGCGCATCATAACAGAACAAACATCTGTTCGCTTCCACCAATGCCGCCTCCTTATTGTCAAAAGGAGGATGAATGTCACTGAAGTTCTCTTCGTATTGCGTTGAAGTCAGCCGGTTTTTTTGAATCATCTGATGTGAATATAGATTTCGTTGAATTAAAGTTCTGTCAGTCTGCCATAGGTTTCAGGACGCCTGTCACGATAGAATTGCCAAACATTGCGCACCTCATCAATCATATCAAGATCGAATTCCGCTATCAGCAATTCATCCTTATCCTCTGAGGCCTCTGCGAAAATCTGTCCTCGCGGATCCACAAAATAAGAGCTGCCATAAAATCTTCCGAGATTCCATGGCTTTTCTTCCCCTACCCGGTTGATACAGCCCATGAAATATCCGTTTGCGACAGCATGTGCAGGCTGCTCCAGTTTCCAGAGATATTGGGAGAGTCCGGCAACTGTTGCAGAAGGATTATACACGATTTCAGCCCCGTTCAATCCCAGTGCACGTGCTCCATCAGGAAAATGTCTGTCATAACAAATATATACTCCTACTTTGGCATATTTTGTTTGAAATACAGGATAGCCCAGATTGCCGGGTTTGAAAAAGAACTTTTCCCAAAAACCGGATGTATGAGGAATGTGATTCTTGCGATACTTACCCAAATAGGTACCATCCGCATCTATCACAGCCGCCGTGTTGTACAAAAAACCGGATTGCTCCTTCTCATAAATGGGAGCAATGATCACCATGTTGTATTTTTTGGCATAGGCGGCCAGCCGATCCGTAGTAGGGCCCGGTACAGGCTCTGCAGAAGCGTACCATTTCTTATCCTGACCCGGACAGAAATAAGGCGTATTGAAAATCTCCTGCAAGCATAAGATTTGCACTCCCTTCTTGCCGGCCTCCTCAATAAGAGGAATATGTTTCTGAAACATCGCCTCGACGATTTCGGCAATCGTACCCTCTCCTTCCGTTTTGGGAAGCGACATTTGTATGAGGCCTGATTTGATAATTCTGGGCATTATGACGGTTTATGGTTTAGGGTTTAAGGTTTATAGTTTAAGGTTTATAGTTCCCCTCAATGTCTCTTTTGATGAAATCAAAAGGACGTTGAGGCTTCATAATTATACGGTTTATTGTTTATAGTTTATGGTTTAAGGTTTATGGTTTATGGTTTATAGTTCCCCTCAATGTCTCTTTTGATGAAATCAAAAGGACGTTGAGGCTTCATAATTATACGGTTTATAGTTTATGGTTTATAGTTTAAGGTTTATGGTTAATAGTATTTGATTTATGATTGGCTGCCTGAGGCTCTCAAAGGCAGCTGTAAGAATTTAGATGATTCCGTTTACCTTATTACGCTTAATAAATTTTCCGTAGCCCTTTTCCAACAAACATTTATTATCATCAATCGCAACCCGTCCTCTCAGCAAAACGGTTTTCACCTTACCGGTGACCTGCCAGCCCTCGTAGCCGCTGTAATCCACATTCATGTGATGAGTAGCTGCCGAGATGGTATGCTGCTCATTAGGATCCATGATGACGATATCCGCATCGCTGCCAACCGCGATAGTACCCTTTTGAGGATACATACCGAAAATCTTCGCCGGATTGGTGCAGGCCACCTCGACATATTTGTTTAGGCTGATACGACCCTTCATCACCCCTTCGCTGAACAACAGCTCCATCCTGTTCTCCACCGCGGGATGACCGTTAGGTATTTTGGAAAAATCCTTTTCGCCCATTTTCTTTTGTTCCCACATGAAAGGACAATGATCCGTGGCCACCACATTCACCAGTCCCTGATTGATACCTGCCCACAGTGTTTCCTGATCTTTCTTCTCCCTCAAAGGAGGACTCATCACCCATTTGGCCCCTTCAAAATCTTTCTCATATAATGAAGCATCCAGAATGAGATACTGGATACAGGTTTCAACAAACACATGCTCGTTTCGGTAAGTGGCATTTCTGACAGCATTGAGCGCTCCCTCACAAGTCAGGTGAACGATATAACCGGGACAGCCCGTATATCCTGCCAACTCCGCAAATCTTTCAGAAGCCTCCGCCTCTGTCACCTCAGGCTGGGACAAATAATGATAGAGGGGAGACAATTTCCCTTCACTTTTATGTTTGGCGATGAGGTAATCAATCATATCGCCATTGGTAGCATGCACGTTGATCATACCGCCATGCTTCTTCACCTCTTCCATCAGTCCCACCATCTGGCGGTCGTCGATCATGAGCGCGCCTTTATATGCCATAAAGGTTTTAAAAGAAACAATCCCCTCCTTTTCAATCATCTCACGGATTTCCTTTTTGGTATCCTCATTGAAATCCGTCACCGCCATATGAAAACTATAATCACCAACACAATTCCCGTTGGAACGACCCTGCCATTCTTCCAGTGCGGAACGAAGAGAGTTTCCCTGCTTTTGCAGGATAAAATCAATGACCATGGTGGTGCCACCATACAATGCGGCACGGGTACCGGTTTCATAATTATCACTGGAGAAGGTTCCCATGAAAGGCATATCCAGGTGAACATGCGGATCAATGCCCCCGGGAATGACTAATTTCCCGGATGCATCAATGATTCTATCTGCCTTGATCTCCAGATTCTTACCGATGGTCTGAATTTTTTCACCATCTATAAATATATCGGCCACATAATCATCAGCGGCTGTTACTATTCTTCCATTCTTTATCAGTACAGACATGTCTTGTTATTGTGCTTTTTTATTTTTCGACATCAAGATATAATATAAGAGCCCGCTCACTGCAAATCCCACAAACCAGGCGTAATTATATAAATGATTCACCCAAGCCGGCAAAAGATCCGCATCAATTGCCTTGATCTGCACCAGAAAACCCGGCACGTTGGGAAGGATGCCAAGCAGCAACGCTACTATAGCAGCAGGATTATATCCGCCCCAATAGCGATATCTCCCCTGGTGGCTATACAACTCTGCTGCAACGAGTTCTTTGTTACGAATGAAGTAATAATCAACAATCATGATGCCTCCCACCGGACCTAACAGGCTCGAGTAGGCGATGAGCCAGGTGAAAATATATCCGTCAGGATCGGCAATGAGCTTCCAGGGAAAAATCAGCAACCCGATGATTCCTGTAATATACCCACCCAACTTGAAATCGATTTTTTGCGGAGCCAGATTGGCGAAATCATTGGCCGGACTCACGATATTGGCAGCGATGTTAGTAGCCAATGTGGAAATGATGATACCAATCATGGCGACAGTTACCATCACTTTACTATCAAACTTACCTGCGAGCTTTACGATATCCCATTCCGTTTGGCCATAGATAATAGCAGTAGCCGAAGTAACAATCACACCCACAAAAGCGAAGAAGGTCATGGAAGGCGGAAGACCTATGATCTGTCCTCTTACCTGCGCCTGCTGGCTTTTAGCATAGCGGGTGAAATCAGGAATATTCAACGACAAGGTAGCCCAATACCCAACCATACCGGTGAGGGCAGGAAAGAAATAGGCAAAAAATTCAGCGTTAGTTGAAAATTTTGAAGGCTGGCTCAATATCGGACCGAGCCCGTCAGCTGCCATGATGGCCCATACCAACAAAGCCAATGCCGCTACCGGCAGAAAGTAGGCCTTGAAGACCAGCAATCGCCTGATACTATCTACTCCTTTGTAAATAATGAACATATTCAGTGCCCAAAAAATCAGAAAGCAGCACATGGGAACAGCCTGAGGGAATAATCCTGAGTAATCAATTTCGGGAAGCGAAGGATTCCAGGCTCTGAAAATATTGTAGAGTGAAGCACCTCCAATCCAAGCCTGTATGCCAAACCAACCACAAGCTACGATGGCTCTTAACATGGCAGGAATGTTGGCACCCAATGTTCCAAAACTTGCCCGCACAAAAACAGGAAAAGGAATACCATACTTCGCACCGGCATGACCGTTCAGTATCATCGGGATCAAAACAATGGAATTACCCAGGAAGATAGTGAGTATGGCCTGCCACCAGTTCATGCCACCACCAATCAGTGAACTAGCCAACATATAGGTAGGGATGCATAGGCTCATACTGATCCACAAGGCGGCATAGTTGCCGGTACCCCAGGTCCTTTTTTCCACCGGAACCGGAGCCAGATCCTCATTGATCAACGATGTGCTGTTTGTCTCTGACATTCCTGCTACATTATTTGCAGTTGTTCATACGATACTAAGCGATCACATGTTTATCCGCGATGGAGATAGCATCTGAAATGATAGCCAGTCCCTCATCAATCTGTTCTTTGGTTACACAAAGCGGGGGTGCCGTGAAAATAAAACCCCATCGTACAAAAGTGTACATGCCCAGCTCACGGATACGCGCAGCCACCTGGTTCATCACTACCATCTCATCCGGCTTGGCATTGAAGGGCGCCATGGGCTCCTTCGTGTTTCTATTTTTAACCAGCTCGATACAACCCAGCAGTCCCCTGTTGCGATAATTACCGATGGAAGGATGTTTGTGCTTGAGTATTTCAACTTGCTCTTCCATATACTTACCCATGCGGGCTGCATTCTCAATCAGATTATCCTCTTCATAAATCTTGATAGTCTCCAATGCAGCGGCGCAACAAACAGGGTGCGCCGAATAGGTCAGTCCCAATGGCAGTACCTGATCATCAAATTTTGAGGCAATCCGGTCGGAAACCATCAGGCACCCGAAGGGAAGATAACCGCAAGTCAGTCCCTTTGCCATGGCAATCATATCAGGTATGATATCATGATGCTGGAAGCCAAACCATTTGCCGGTTCGGCCGAAACCGCTCATCACTTCATCCATGATCAGGAGAATGCCATGCTTATCACAGATTTCTCGTACCTGCTTCAGATAGCCTTTTGGATAATGGAAGCAGCCGGAGGATCCGGATTCACCTTCCAGCAAGATCGCGGCGATGGTAGCGGGACCTTCGTAGGCAATGATACGCTCCATTTGTTTGATCGAATCCTTGAGCAGATTTTCTTCTCCATATTCCCAGCGGTATAAATATGGAAGATCAAAATGCACAAAATTCGGCGCCTGCTGGTTGTCTACCGGAATCCTGCGCGGATCACCGCTTGCGGAGATGGCACCGATGGAGGCTCCATGATAAGACTGATATCTGGTCATGATCTTATGCCTACCGGTATAGAGCCTTGCCAGCTTGATGGCATTTTCAATGGAAGTGGCTCCACAAAGTGTGAAGAAGGCCTTGTTCAAATCACCGGGGCAGATCTCCGCCAGTTTCTTTCCCAGATCACCGCGCACCTTAGTGACACAACTGGGTGTGACATAGGCAACCTCCTGCATCTGACGAGTAACAGCTTCGGTTATACGCTGATTGCCATGACCTATATTCACATTCATCAGACCGGAGGAAAAGTCGATGTATCGCTTATCATCATAATCATAGAGATAGACGCCTTCCGAATATTTTACGGCGATGGGATTGGCATTTTTCTGTTTGCTCCAACTAAAGAGTGTATAATCCTGATTGTTTTGGACAATTTCTGCAGCCTGTGATTTCAATTTTTCAGACATAAGCTATGTTTATGCGTCTTAAATATAATCATTGCAATCAGCTCATCCAATTGATTCCCGCTTCGGGATTCCATTTGGTAGTTGATTTTTTCAATTGGGTCCAGAATTCAATGGAACTTTTACCGGTGATATCACCCATACCGAATTTACTATCATTCCAGCCGCCGAAGGAAAATGGCTCCCGCGGTACCGGCACACCCACATTCACGCCAATCATCCCGGCGCTGGCATGTTCAATGATATAGCGGGCCAGGCCACCGTTCTGGGTGAATACGCTAGCAGCGTTTCCATAAGGATTGGCATTTTCAATGGCCAAAGCCTCATCTACCGATTGGGTGCGCATGATACTGATGACGGGACCGAAGATCTCCTCTTTAGCCACGTTCATATCAGGCTTCACGTAATCAATCACGGTGGGGCCTACATAAGTACCATTCTCTTTCCCCTTCACTGAAGTATTTCTACCATCGACGAGAATTTTGGCTCCGTCTTTTTCCGCCTGGCTGATATAGCTTTCGATACGCTCTTTGGCTTCGCGATTGATCACGGCGCCGAGGTTTTCACCGGGAACAATTTTCCGGGCTTCTTCACAAATTTTTTCGATGATATGATCCACAGGACCTACAGCTACCATGGCTGAAGCCGCCATGCAACGCTGACCGGCACAGCCACTCATGGATGCCGCCACATTTTGGGCTGTCATGCCGGGAATAGCGTCCGGCAGTACCATCAAGTGATTTTTAGCGCCTCCTAAAGCAAGGCAACGCTTGTAATGATTGGTTGATCGCTGATAAACAATCTTGGCCACTTTGGTAGAACCTACGAAGCTCACCGCTTTGATATCGGGATGATCACAGATGGCTTCCACGATTTCCACATCACCCTGTACGATATTGAATACCCCGTCGGGAAGACCCGCTTCTTTCAGGAGTTCAGCCAGTCGGGAACAACTCAGTGGAACTTTTTCAGAAGGCTTCATGATCATGCAGTTGCCAAGAGCGATGGCATTGGGTATGGTCCAGTTGGGAACCATGCTGGGAAAGTTGAAAGGAACAATGGAGGCCACTACGCCCAGCGGCATGTGTTCGGTGCGGCATTCCACTCCCCTGCTCACTTCCAAAATCTCTCCGGTCACGAGCTGTGGCAAGGAGCAAGCGAACTCGGTGAGCTCGATGCTTTTCTCCACTTCGGCCACTGCTTCACTAAAGGTTTTACCATTTTCTTCCTGTACCAGCTCTGCCAGCTCCTTCATATTTTTTTCCAGCAGGTATTTATAGCGATAAAAAACCTGTACTCTTTCCTTGATAGGCTTCTTACTCCAGGCAGGAAAAGCTTTTTTGGCAGCTTCCACGGCAGCGTGGAGGTCTGATGCATTGGACATGGGCACGGTGGAGAGTGCCGTTCCGTCAATGGGAGATATAACGGGAAGACTTCTGCTTCCGGTAGAAGGCACAAAAGCGCCGTTGATGAAATTCTGAAGGGTGGGGTATTTGGTATTCATGAATAAAAAATATGCAGTTTTTAATATAGAAAATTAAAAAATATTCATTAAATATGAAAATTAAACTATTTATTTTATTTTTCAGAGTTATTTATACATAAAATGCAGGAACAAAACAGCCTGGACGAAACAGACTTTGCCATCCTCTCCCACTTGCAGAAAGATGGGCGAATGTCGTTTACCGTCATCGCGAAGAAACTCAAGGTATCCATTGGTACGGTGCGCACACGCTTCAATAAGCTGATTGAGGAGGGCGCCATCAGCATTATCGGCCGGGTAGATCCCGCCAAGGTGGGCTTTCATTGTTATGCCCAGATTGCTGTGAATGTGCGTCCCGCCAGCGTGAAGGACAAGGTAGCCAAACAGATTTCCAAATCACCCGAGGTTAGCTTCCTTGCGCTCACCTCAGGAGAGTTTGATATGGAGGTGGACGTGATGTGCCGTGACAATGACCACCTGATGGAGTTTGTGGACAAGATTTCCCGAATCGATGGCGTACACCAGACACGCACCACCATTTATTTCAAGGTATTCAAATATGCACAGCCGGATTTGGGATTAATAAGGTAGTTCACCCCGATATTTATCGGGGGTTTATGGTTTATGGTTTAGGGTTTAGGGTTTGGGCCAACTATAAACTGCGCTGCCTTCGAGAGCCTCAAGCAGCACTTCGAGAGACTCAGGCAGCACTTCGAGAGCCTCAAGCAGCACTTCGAGAATTCTTAGGTAGCCAACCATAAACCTTGAACTTTAAACTATAAACTAAATTACATTCTATGCGTTTCACAATAGCCATTTCAAAAGATAGAGTTTCATTCAAGGATAACCGCTGGTTGCAGGCTTTTCTGATAATATTTACATCGATATGGGTGAGCACCTATGCGGGTACCACAGATATGAACAACTGGTGGCTGGAGAATGCGCTTACATTTTTGTTCCTGATTTTTCTGATCGGTACGTTCAGACGATACCAGTTCAGTGACCTGAGTTATCTGTTGATGACAATTTATCTATGCCTGCATGTGTATGGATCCAAATATACTTATGCGGAAAATCCGCTTGGTTATTGGCTGCAGGATCAGCTGGATTTTTCGAGGAATCATTACGACCGCATTGTGCATTTCAGTTTCGGATTTCTGCTGGCCTACCCTATGCGCGAGCTTTTTCTGAAATGGCTGAAATATCCTGCAATGGTGGCCTGGGTGCTGCCGATTGAAATCACCATGTCGGTGAGCGCGTTGTATGAATTGATAGAATGGGCGGTAGCGGACATTTTCTTTACCGCACAGGGCGACGCCTATCTGGGTACACAAGGAGATATTTGGGATGCGCAAAAGGATATTTTCCTGGCATTTTCAGGCGCGATTTTAGCCACTACGATTGTGTCGGTGGTGAAAAAGATTTTTGGAGTATATGAAAGCCGTTAAGAAAAACTCACCTGTCTCAAAATATCATGAAAGGAGATAAAATCTACCTGATTTTATCAAGATTCATGGAACGCCTTACCGAATAGGTCTCGATGGAATCATTGAAAGGCGCAGCAACATCCAGCGTATCAAAGAGACTCAGACCTGTAGCGATGGAAAGTTTCATTCTGGCGGAATCCACATACATCACCGGATAGTTAATGGAAGATCCTCCTTGCTTGTTCAGCGTGAGCAGATAATTGGCAAAGACATAAGTACCCTGATAATTTTGAGAGGGCACTGGATTATTATTGAATGAAAACTGGTTGTTGAGGTCAAAAATGAAGTAGGCGCTTCCCGCCGGCAGGAAGGAGTTATACTCGGCAGCACGACGGCGACCGGTAGTTGCACCATGTGTGGCACTGATGAATGTGAGAGAGTCTACCGTGTTGATGCAATTCCATTTTCCAACCAGAAGAGATTTCTCTCCTACAATCAGCTCTATCACACAGGTATTGATCCCGAAATTGATTTCGAAGGAGGCTTTTCCCTCTCCGGATGGTATACCGCTGATGTCAAATAACAAGTCACCGCTTCCTCCCCTGTTGAGCGTATCGGCACGAAGGGTAGCTTTTAGCCCCGTCACTCCGGTTGAGAACACCGGCAGGCCGGACTTGTAAGGGAAGCCATTACCGACTGAATAGGGTATTGACAGCAGCCCTGCATAATCCGTGCCCGGCAAAATCAACAGTGGCGACAAGTTGGCGGAATCGCACCATAGCTGCGACACGGAAGGCCCGGTAGCAACAGTATCCCCGCTATCCTCCTCTTCTTTTTTACAGGAGGTGAGGGAGGCGAAAAGAGCGAAAAGAAGCAGTAAAGAGTATTTTCTCATCAGTATGAATTCGTGACTGAAATTAAGATAAAATGGAAAACAAAAAAAATGCCCGGAATATTCCGGGCATTTTTTACAAGTATGTTTTCTTAATTCTTAAACATGTTAAGAGTATAGGAAATTTTCAATGTATTTATTGAATCGAATGAACCATACATTGGCTGCCAAGGATAACCTTGTGCAGAGTCAATTACGTCTGCTGTATCAATGAAACTATTTGACTCATAGTTCAACTTTAACGCACTAGAAGTTAGAGATTTAACATTGTAATCATCAGCTTCTGATTCACCTTCGTAAAGTAAACTTAGCAAATTATTACTCTTATCATAAACATAAGTTCCCGTGCCATCATAGCTTGGATCAGCTGGGTAAGTAAAGTCGAAAGTTAAGTCAGATTTGAAATCAAAAAAGGCTCCACCTACATTATAGGTTCTGTAGGGAAAGGTTCTAGGCAGGTTTTGGATATAAGTGCTATTCAAAACTATTATTGAATCAACACGACTTACCCACTCCCACTTGGCCACAATAGTAGGCTCTGTGCTACCACCGCCACCATTGTTGTCGTCTTTCTTACAAGAGGAGAATAATACTACTGCCGCGAAGGCCAATGAAAGGAATGAAGAATTTTTCATGACAAAAAATGATTTTTAATTTTCCCAAAGTTAACACATTAAGGCGGTTTATTAGCATTCAGAAGCAGGCTTAATTCTTTTTTTTGTAATATGTTGATTTTCAATATATTAAATGGTTAATGATATTTCAAACTCCCCCTTTGGATTCAAGGAAATCTCACAATTGTAAAAAATTATTTTATGAATATTAGCCTTGTCAACCTACATCCCTTGTGATACGCAAGCCTTAATGCGGTTGTTCAATAAGTTCCAAAAGGCAATTCTCGAGGTGAATACATTGAAAGCAGCCCCATTAGAACTGTTATTTCCTGGGCCAGGCATCCCAATAAATAATCACAGAGAGTGCTTCACTAAAGTGTAACAGATGCAAAATCGGATGGTAAAAAAGTCAGTTGAAAATGCCTAATTTTAACTCATTCACAATTAAACATCCGCTATGAAAAAGAAATTAACTTTTGCAGCCATTCTTTGTACGGCGCTTATGCTGTTTATCATTTCCGCCTTCACTCAACATCAAGAGACCAATAAGTCGCCAATCAGCAGAACAGGAGACAAGGAATTCTGTTTTGAGATACGCTGCACCGGTAAGCAGTGGTGGAAAGAAAGGACGCCCAAATTACCTTCCAGCAATCAGGCATATGATTACATGAAAAAGAAATATCCTGACTGCAGCGTTTCCATGATGAGTGATGAAGCTTGTGATTGAGAGGCAAGATCAATTTGCAGGGATTCACCCTCAAAATATTTTGCAACTTTTAATACAGCTTAGAACAAGCGGCAATCGCTAATCATCATAATGACGGAATCCGATTTTGTTCCTTTGTTTCGGTCGGATTTCTTTTTCCAACAATTCTTTCAACACCAAAAATATGTTCTCTATATCTTTACTATTTCCGGCAACTTGCTTTTCCACTTTGGCCAGCTGCGCTAAAATTTGCTCATGAGTCATGGCATATTCGCGAAGTTTTGTAAACACCCGGATAATTTGAATATTCACCTCAATAGCAATTTCACTGTTCAAAACTCCTGAAAGCATCGCCACTCCCTGCTCTGTAAAGGCAGAAGGTCTCTTTCTTCGTCCTCCATGACTTGATATCGCATTTTGCGACATCAAGTTTGCATACTCTGCCTCAGAAAGTGTAAACATGAAATCAGAAGGGAATCTTTTGATATTTCTTTTCACCTGCTCATTCAATCGCCTTGTTTCCACAGCATACATTTCTGCCAGGTCTTCATCCAGCATGACTTTTTTCCCTCGTATAACATATATCTTATTCAGTATTTTCTGTTCAGCCAATAATAATCGAATTTCCTTCTTTGGCAATTTTTACTATTTTTCTTTTTTTCTGCAGTTACAAAATTGAACAATCATTCAGATATTTTTCATAAAGATTATTAAGTTGAAATTGCTTAGCTCGCTTTCCTTAATGATACCGGCGTGGCATAATAGCCCATCAAAACTCTGCAGTTTTGCCAGCTTTTTCCGCTCAAAGAAGACAAGTCGGGATTACTCTTAATGGCCACTCAGGGTGGGCGTCAAACGACAATGAAAACACGCAGCTACGCTACCTGTTTTTTCATTCGTTCCAACTCTCCCAAGGAAGCTTGGATCGTTGTCACTCAATATCATTTTACGGGACTTCGTCACTATTCATTTTTCATTTCGCTCACCTTGTAATGCAAGCATTCCTTATTCGCTTAATGAAAAATGCCCCTTAGGGGGCATTTGATTTTTATGCGGAGAGGGAGGGATGATTTCATGATCCCCGGGATGGGGGAGTCAAGCCTCAAAGCCGTGTCGCTGCGCTCCAACGCTTTTTCATTTCCCCGTCTCGCCCAAACCTTCGGCTTGGCTTGACCGGTCAATGAAAAAGCCGACACTATGTGCCGGCTTTGATGCTTGGCGGAGAGGGAGGAACCTCATTTTACCCAATTTAGGCCTCTTTGACACAGCCCTAAAAACAAAGCAAAAAAACTTTAAAATCAATACTGATAAGCTTTTCAGCGTATATTTGAAAATGGAATGAGATTGAATGAAATGGAGGTTGGTGGACTAAATGTGGGCTAAATGTGGACTAAAATCTGCTATCTTTGTCTCCAATGGCAACCATCAATTTTTTCATTCAGAGCAAAAAAAGCCCCGCCGGAATCTATCTGAGAATTAGAGATGGTAGAGAGGTGGACGTGAAAGCCAAGACCCGCTTTTCCATCGATCCCGAAAAATGGAGCAATTCCAAGGGACAGCCCAAAAACCTTAAGGAAGCAGGCCTGAAAAAGCTGCAGGAGGACCTGCTGCAACTTAGCTCTGATTTACTGAATCATTATAACAGCTCCGTAGGCAAAGCCACAATCAATACCCTATGGCTCAAGGAATTCATTAAGCCATCTCAACGAGAGGGAGAAATTCCCCAAAAGCTACTGCCCTATTTTGACTATTATGCTCTTCATAAGAAAAGCAGCCTCCAGAAATCCACGTTTACCAAGCTTTTTGTTAACAAAAACCTGCTGGAACGGTTCCAAAAATGGGCCAGAACCGAGTTTTTAATTAAAGATGTGAATGCGGAATTTAAATTGAGATTTGAGCAGTTCTGCCAGCAAGAAAACTATGCTCCCAATACTATTGCCAGGGCTATCAAATTCATTAAGACTCTTTGCTACCACGCGGCAACACTAGGTGTGGAAACCCATTATCAACTGAAAAGTATCAATGCCAAAACCGTGAAGGTGGATAAGATATACCTAACAGGGGAAGAGATTGAGCTTATCAGCCAAACAGAATTTAAACATGATTACCTGGATAATGCGCGGGATTGGCTTATCATCAGCTGCGAAACCGGACAAAGGGTATCGGATTTCATGCGATTCAGAAGCAATATGATTCGATATGAGGGCAAAGTACCCCTGATCGAGTTTACCCAGGTGAAGACCGGAAAAATAATGGCTATTCCACTTAGCAAACGAGTGAGAGCTATTCTGGAAAAGAGAGATGGCGATTTCCCGCGTCAAATTACAGACCAGCGTTACAATGAATTCATCAAAGAGGTATGCAAACTCGCAGGTATTAACAAAGATGTTCAGGGCAGTAAAATAGCCAGGGAATCCAAAAGAAAAGAAACCGGCATTTTTCCCAAATACGAATTAGTTACCTCCCATATTGGCAGAAGGTCCTTTGCCACAAATAATTACGGATACATCCCTACCTCTCTTTTAATAAATGTAACAGGCCACACCACAGAATCCATGTTTCTGGAATACATAGGAAAAACGGTAACGGAGAAAGCGATTCAACTCGCAGAATATTTTTAAAACAGTGGAAATTATTTTTTTGGCAACCACGAGCAGCTTTAAGTAACAACTGGCAAAAACCAGCAAGAATAAGCAATTCCAGCGAATCATTGTTTGTTATTTCTTAAGACAACGAATGAATTTTTTATTTTTTTCATTCATTAGTTTTCACTTTTTTTGTTGACATACATCATCAAATTTTGAAGTATGAGTCAGTTTAAAAACATCTGCTATTCCATCATGCTAAACAACCTTAGCCACGAGGAACTATCCGCTTGTTTCCATTCGGTCCGTCAAGAAATCTCCGGACTACGCTCAGAAATGGGTAAGCAAGAAAGAGAAACCTACCTTACAAGACAGGAGGTTTCCGAAATGCTGAAATGCGACCTCTCCACCGTCCACAACTGGACAAAAGCCGGTATTTTGAAGGCATATGGAATTGGCAACCGTGTTTACTACAAGCTATCTGAAATAGAATCTTCGATGATACCCTTAAACAGAAATCGTAAAAACTAAATCCAATTAATACAATGAATAGCCAAGGCATTAATACCTCCCGTGAAAAAAGACTTGAGGTAATAGGGGCAAAATTCCCTATAAAGGATGTACGTGAATTCCACCATATCTGCAAACTGGAAAATATGACCACGAGTGAAAAACTCAGGGAGATAGTTATAGAGTATATAAAAAACTATCGGGCATCGGTGGCAAAGCCTGCAGTTACCGTAAATCCGCGACCACACTACCCTAGCTTTAACCCACCAACCTACATGTCACTGAACAATGGTGTGGACTGGCATAAAAATGCATATATAGGAAGTGAGCTTTTGGGAGCGGCGATTTGGGGGGCGTGCATGTTGCTTAACGGCAAAGGAAAATAGGGCATTAGTTTTCGAATTTGGCGAACTTGGAAAGAAAATCAGCCGTTCACTTTATTACGGTCGCTTATTTTTTTGAGTTAGGGCTGTACTTATGGGCGGAACAAATTTTACAATTACAGGAAGGATTTGAAAAATGCCTGACTCCGACAACTGTTGATCCCCTTCGGTCTGCTCTCTTGAATATTTCGTCAAATAATTCCACTTCGCCATTCTCAAGATATCGTCGAATAGCGTACCCACAGACATCTGCCAACTGAATCATACTTGTCAACGACGAATCAACAAACAGGGGTGTTTCAATAATATTATTTATTGATGTCCAGAAAGTACCTCGCTTGTGAAACTCTTTCATTAAACTTGTATGCTTTTCAGCAACAGTTTGATTGTTATCGTGAATTAATATTCCGTAACTACTAGAACCTCCATCTGAAGAAGACAAATATTGCTCAAATCTTGAAACCACTTGCTCAAAAGCTTGTTCATCGACTACTTTCGGAGCTCGTACTGGATCAAAAAAAATCTTATCAATACATTCTGCAAATAAGCGAGCAAAACCCCACCTGCCAATAGTTTGAGCTACCTCAAAAACGAATGCCTTCCTTTCAGCAAATGTCAGATGGGTATAATGTTGAGTTTGTTTATAATTTTTTTTGACTTGCTTAAGTTGCTTACTTGTCTGGGGTGATTTTTGAAGCTTTATCAATTCAGCTCTGCGATACTTTTCCACCTCTGCTCTCCTTTGTATATAAGGTAATGCTTCAAAATCAATGATTTTATTTTGTTCAGTATAATTACGAATTAGCCATCCGGTGTGTATTTCAGCATCCCATAACTCGTATTTACTTTTTAAACGATTAATTTCTTCCTCACAAATCTTCCATTTATTTATAGGCACAGACAATGCTGCAAGAACATAATGAGAGGTTGTGCCTGGGACTTCAGGAGTTCCGGATTCATCAATATAACATAGATACATAAGGGGTAAAAAAAATGCGACTGGAGAAGAAGGATAAACCTTCTCGGTGAGACGCCCTGCGACTCATCCCAGACGCAATACAAATATAATAAATTTTTCGGGCCTGGTCAAACAACAGGAAAATCCTTGCCGAACTTATGACCAGCCAAACCAAGGTTGTATTTCATAAGAAAATCAAAAACACTCGCCAAGGCAAGATAAAGCATTGGTTTACATTGCCTTATTTATTTCATTAGAAAATCCACAAAGGCCTAATTCTGCCTGCCGATTAATTCCGAAATAGCCAACAGCCTGAAAAAAACCAAGGATGCCACCACACTGACCCGACTACCCTAGCTCCACCCCACCTGCCTTCATGCCTCCGAATAGTGGCATGAACCATTATAAGAATGCTTATATGGCCAACAACCTTTTGGGGATAGTGATTTGGGGGGCGTGTGTTTTTCTTAATAGAAAAGGCAAGTAGAGCCAAGAGGCAACATAAAAGTATCATCCGGCTTATCCTCTATGAGGATGAAACCTATCGTATCTGTATTTGACTACTGCTTCAAATAGTAAACATCCGGGGATATCAATCTAGCTATTCGCTCCATTTCCTTCCAATACATCCCCGGCTTCTTGAATACAGGATAGTATTCAACTTTCTTATAGTCTTGACTTCCACCTTGGTCCAGGAATTTGTACATGACAATCATAAATAGAGCAGTATCTGTGAATTGAAAATTAATTTTTACCATCAAGTCAAAAGCGTTCTTTTCCAACTGCCACGGAGTGGTAAAAAGAAAAAATGAATCAGTGGAATTTTCGAAACTATATCCATTCTGAAATAGAACGGACTTAACTTTTTGAACACTATATTTCCCTGGTAGTATGAAAGTATTATCATACTTTTTTTGACCATTGACTCCAGTGACAATAAAAAAGCATAATAAAATAATAGTAATTGCCTTCATTGGAATAATTTTGATTTAAATTAATCGGTGCTATGATTCATAGCTTTCCTCACCCCTTCTAAATTCTCCGCCACTACGACCAAAAAAGTCAGCAGGCAGTAAAAAAATATGGTACTCAGCAGGATTTGAACGGTAGCAGCCACACCGGGCCAGTATATTTCATTGATACCGGAGCTATTGGTTGTCAAACCCCAATTAAGCAGCACAAGTAAGGAAATGATAGCCCCGAGAACCAACATGGCCAGGGCCAAATCTCTTACCAGCTTGACAGTCTTTTCCCCGTAATTGATTTTAAATTGATCTATTTTTAGGCCAAATATCAACCTCCACGTCACAATCTATTTACCATGTGAAGGCCAAAAAATACATCGAAATAGGATTTTCATTACCCTTTTGTGGACTTTTTATTAAAAAGGAGGTATTTGTATCTAAAATACCTAAGGAAAATCCAGCCTCACACAGTACACTAATAAGTACTATTATTACAAAAAATTGAAATAACACTCACGCAGGATTTCATTATCACATAATTCATTTTGAGCCTTGTAGTAGCACTATCTTTATAGCACCTTAAAATTCCTTGCAAAATAAAACTGAAAAGAGCGGCTTGTAAATGAGCAGAGGGTATACAGGTTAATACCTTTTGAATAATGAAACCGAGGTAAAAGAACTAAAATATTTGGTCGACAATAACAGGCCTATATCCACCAGAACAACTTGGACATAGCTGACCACAATATTTACATAATAATCCTGTATGGCTTGGGTTGGCGGGATTACAAGATTCACAATCCCTACTATCAAGCGGCTCGCTTGTCACATGAGAAACACACTTTCCATTTAAACAATGCGTAAACCTAATCTTAATTGCATTCTTCGAGCAAATCGGATTAATACAATTAAATAACGGAACCGCATAATATCCTAAAGTATGCGGCTCATATGGAAGAGGGCGAAGCACCTCTTTACATTCTCTACAAAAAAGGCACTCTACAATCTTGTTCATTCTATTAGCCCAGCCAGCTAAATACGCAAGAGCTAATTTCTGAATAGAGATTCCCATAACATCAGCGATTTCGGATATTGTCCATTTGAAATAAGGTTTATTTTTATCAACATTATCATTCCTGGCAGCACAATACATGGTTTTACACCAATAAAATTCAATTTTCTCTCCAGTAGACTTGTTTAATTCGCTATTCCAAACATCCGCAATTTTCCACGGCCTACCCTCACAGAAAAAGTCCAATGAATAATCCTCTCTACGTTTTGTTGATACTGTTACCTTTCCCTCTTTGAAATACCACCGTTTATTTTGCCAATTTGTTCCATCATAATATTTTCTTCCATTGCATTTGCTAACAATATTTCCAATTTGAAAATTCAGCAAATATTTTTCCCTACTATAACTAATGTTCATCAAAGTCATAAAATGACTTTTAAATATTGAATCCAATTTATGAGTAAGTATTTTATCGGTATAGCTCTTTTCCTTCATAAATTCAACAATTAACAAAGCACTTATTTCAGTCCATTTGAAAGACTGTAATAAATTAAATAATTTGCTTTCAGGAATATTTTTTTTATAGAATTGAAAAATCAAATATTTAATTACCAAAGTTTGAGCTGAACCGCTAAAATTCGTAAGAAATATTTTCAAGTCTGACGAAAAATCAAAATCTCTATTTTTAGAAAAAAAAGCTATAAATTCTGAAAAAGGCCTATTAATTGCCTTTATCTTTTCAGGTATTATTATCTCCTTAAGATTATCTACAATGATTAAGATATCATGCTCAAAATACAAGGAATAACCCTTAGAGGAAGATATGTATTTATAAATCGCCTCCTGAGCAATTACCGACCCATTGTCAATTGCCAATTGAAGAACTTCAAATGAAGAATAACTAGCAAGTTCGTCAGCGTATTTATCAAGAAAAAATCTATTAAATGATTTAATCTTCGATTTGTCCTTAATCAATTTAACCAACTCAAACCTATCAAGATCACCTTCCTTATTCAATATTTGATCAACTATATAAAAGGCTACCTCACTGCCAAGATTTAACTCTTCAATCAAATCACGCAACTCCCATCTGCCTATTTTATTTATTGAACTCCTTATAACTACCAGAACGTCATCAGATAAATAACCTTTGGGTATTTTCTTTATAAATTTCTTTAAGTCATTCAGACCCAGCTCTTTTCCATTACATAATTGCACAAAATCACCGTATTCCCTAATAAATTTAAAATTATCAAGAGATACATAAATTTCATACAGAGTAGCGAACGAAAGAGCATCTTTAGTTATTATTATTTTTTTATTAATCCCTTCCAGTTCTTCGGCATTTAAATGAAATTTATCATTCAACAACTGGAATTTATCAATAGAGCCAGATAAAGTAAAAGAAAAAGAATGAATTAATTTATCCCTTAAATCGTCAATATTAAAATGTACTGAAATCCCCCATGACATATCATAATTTAAATCGGAAAGACTTAGGGAATTTATGAAATTAGTTAAATTCAGGCCATCAATAACATTATTATCCTTGGCTATTTTAAAAATAGATTCAATTAAATTCACATCCACAGAATTCCAACACTCAATTATATTTTTTAACAACCCAAAACTGTAAGACGCCCTTAAGTAATTGATTTTAATTTCATCCTGATAAGAATTAATAATCGTGGCAATATACTTTTGAATATAATAATCATCATTTATCTTAACTGCAAGCTTCCAAATATCTTCATCTGGAATTTTTATTAATTTCTCCCAAAATTTAGATTGAACCTCTGGAGCTATTTCAGAAAAAATTAACTCATTCAACTTGGGTAAGATGCGCATCAAGATAACAGAATCCAATGAATCAATTAGTATTAGTATTTGATCTATTGAAATATTAGCTATCGAATCAACATCGGTAGCTAAATACTTATGGAAAAATTTTTCACTATATTGAAGTTTAAAGATTACATACTCGCCGCCTTTCAAATTCCTTTTTATTTTTAACCCCTCCTCGAAAACTCTAGCTTTTATTACTTTTTTATTTTTTTCAGTAACAATATCTTCAATAATTCCAAAATTATTTTTGTAATAATCAAAAAAAACAAGCTTACCCACAGCTAATCCTATAAATTCAACATTACTATAGTTCCCTGGTTTATTAATTTGAATTACTCGATCTTTTTTCCCATTACTGTCTTCTAAAGAAGGCAAATCTATTTTGCCCAGTATCCTAGGGCCCTTTATCTTTTCAAATTCAATATTCTCAACTTTCGTAGAATCAAAATTTATTGATTCACTTTGCCGATCAGTTAGCTTACCTTGAGATTCAACATTTATCTTTACTTTAGAATAAGAATCTATTGTTCTCAACATTTCCTCAGTGAGATAGGATGTAGGCCTCAAATCATCAACCTCGAATCCGCATTCTAATAATATTTTGATTATCCCTTTCGCTCCTATCCCATACTGCTTTGCTACAGCCATAAGTCTTGGTTGAGAGTTAGGTTTCATAATTCATTTTTTAATCAATTACAGAAAAAAACATCTCTAGATATTACTTAAAC
>Ga0315906_10000234_pt1 | contig 92959 bp, 72 predicted proteins | sample LakEriMetagenome_4_FD_203526 | JGI IMG/M metagenome (GOLD analysis project Ga0315906, IMG submission 203526) | Freshwater fungal communities from buoy surface, Lake Erie, Ohio, United States - Buoy 2 MA122 | ecosystem: Environmental > Aquatic > Freshwater > Lake > Lake biofilm | place: USA...
ATCCAATACCCTAATTAAAAACTGAGCCCGTTTTAGATCCATCCTTATGAAAACTATGGCTTCCTTACCCAACGAAAACGTAAGAAAGTAAAACATTAAGAAGCCAAAATAAAAACCCTCCGATTAAGGAGGGTTTTGTTTTTCAGATCATTGATTTCTAAGTTGTATTACCGACGAAGATTGATCCATAATTCCATATTAATCACATATCCACCTATGGTTTCGGTTGATTTAGAATAAAGCACCATGTTTTTATTGGTCAAGCTTTGTATAGTGAAGGATTCGGCGTCTGCAAAATCTTGTGTATCAGAGAACTTTATGATATTCCCTGATTTTTGATAATAACCATTAGAACAATCTCCGTTCTCACAACTTTGATAGGATCCGTCTGATCTGAATTCTACAGTCTGTCCTGAAAGAGATTCTGTCTCATCTCCGGAAGGGATTCCTGATGCTGCCGGAGCAGAAGTTTTTGTTCTCAAACTTTCGACAGTCCACTTCCCGACAATAGAGGTTTCCGAGTCTTTTTTACAGGCAAATTGCGTGACACTAATGAATAAAAACAATGCCAGAAATGAATTTTTGATGCTCATGATAGATTTGGTTTTTTGTTAAAATTATCAGCAATGTTAATAATTAATTAGTGAATAACACTGAAAAAAATAAGCCGAACTACAAAAGCTGAACATTCAATGGCAGATAAGGTCGAAAGTAAAATAAACAGATACTGTCATATTTTATTCATCTCATTCCGCAGTCAGTAGAACCGACTGATCCTTCCACTCACGGAGTGCGACTTCCCATGCATTTTCTTTTGTTTGATTGGTCTCTGCTGGTTTGCCATCCACCTGCAATTGCTTAGGTAATGCTTGCTGTCCGTGAATCGTCCATATAATATCTCTCAATGCAGGTTTCCCTGAATAGCGCTTTCCGTTTGATCCTAATCGTAAACTATGTTTACCATTGCGTGTCTGTGCATGAAGCCGGATAATTTCATAAGCACCATTGCTTAAAGACTGCGCTGTTTGTCCATCATCCTCATAGATGGTAAATGAGTGACTTCCCTCTTTCGGATAGTAGTGAAACTCCAGTTTGTCTTTTGGATACGCTGTTGTGTTATGAAATAACGGTTTCATGGGTATGATACTGCCGGCCTTGACAAAAACCGGGATCTTATCAGCGGTCAGTTTTACCTCGATCCATCTTCCTCCGTACAGGATGGTAGTCGGATTCCAGAAATCATACCATTGTCCGAAAGGCAGATAGAGTTTTCTGACAGTTGCCCCTTTTTCCAATACGGGGGCAACCATCAGGGCATTACCAAAATAGTATTGATCGGTAGCTGCAAAAAGATTCTGATCCGTGGTGTCATTAAAAAATAAAGGGCGTACAAACGGAGCTCCGCTTTGGTTTGATTCATAGGCCAGATTATATAAATATGGCATTAACCTGTAGCGTAACTCAATAAAGTTTCTGATGATCGATTTATCCGGATCATCATAGAAAACAGGCTCGCTTTCTATTTGTGCAATTTTGGGATCAGGAGCACTGACGCTGCCGTGCGGACGAAATACCGGACTGAATACGGCCATCTGCAGCCATCTTCTGTATAACTCAGGATCCCGTTCTCCCATCGCAAATCCACCGGCATCGCTGTGCATGGTCGGCACACCGCTCAAGCCCATACTCAGCATGATTGGAAGTTGTGCTTTGAGCCCTTTCCAGCTTCTGTCCACATCTCCGCTCCAGGGGAAAGACCCATATCGCCAGGTGCCGGCATAACCGCTTCGGTTTAAGTGAAAGAGACGCTCGTTCGGATAATATTTTTTGTACTTCTCAAATAACATCTCACTCCATATATGCCCGTACATGTTGTGTACTTCATTGGCATTAAACAGCTTTTTATATCCATGATCCTGTAAGTTGTGGTACAGATAATCCGGATGTTTTTCAGGTTCTCCCAAATCACCCCACCATCCGGCTACGCCTTTTTTGATCTGGCGATTATACTGACTCCAGAACCAGTCTTTGCTTTTTGTTTTGAACAAGTCTAACAGTCCGGCATAACCGAACCAGAATTCTTTGATACCGACAGTATCTCCGTTTTTATCAACCGCATTGAGCTTTTGCGTTTGTGTGTACTGATAATTTTTAGACTCTGACAATACAAAGGGTTCGGTGATCAGGATCGTTTTAATATTCATTTTTTTCAGGGAATCGATCATTTTTTCCGGTTCAGGGAAACGCTTCCGATTCCAGTCGATATCGCCCATATTCCAGGCACCATGCACTCCGTCACCAAACCAGAACAGGTCAATGATGGCTGCATCTATCGGGAATTTTTGCGATTTCATTTTGTTCGCAATATCCAGCACTTCTTCCTGACTACGATACCCGAAACGGCTCATGAAATTTCCCAACACCCATCGGGCTGGGAGTGGCATACGGCCAACCAGCGAGGTGAATTTTTCAATCAGTATCGCCGGACTGCTTCCGAAGAATGTATAGAATTGAAGCTTGCCTCCGCTGAAGCCTGCCTCCATCTTTTCGGGATTGGTTTTACCGATATCAAGATATCCTTTTGAAGGATTGTCAAAAAAGATTGCGTATCCTTTATCGGATTGTATGAACGGCATCGAAAAATTCAGATTATCCGCATCCGTACTGTACCCGTACCATGGATTATTGTTGAGCTCAACCTTATAACCCTTTTTATTTAATGCTATGGAGCGTGACCCCGTTCCGAATAATTGCTCTTCTTTCCCCACATTGAATTGTATTTTCCGTTGAGCACTGTCTGCTTGAACGGCAGTCAGTCCGAATAAAGAGACCTGCTGACCATAATGTACCTCACCGCTTTGCTTATCAATTTTTATAATATGTTTTCCGTTTTTCAGTGTAATACTTTCCTGATCATTTCTCACAATATGAGGGCGAAATGATCTTTTTTCGATGACCGCATTACTGATCTGCTCGCCTTTATAGTTGCTTGTTTCAATCGTAGTTTGAATAATATCATTTGGATATGCCGTAAAGCGGATCACCCGATCATCCACATGTACTTCAACAGCTTTTGCCTGAAGAATTAATTTTTTAAATGTGCTCTTAGTCATTTGAGCAAAAGAAAGCATCGGGATAAACAATACCCAGCATAGTTGGCAGATTGGCTTCATATATCGATTGATTGAGAATCGAAACTAATATTTTGAGGGATGAAAATAAAATTTATCAATTATTATGTTTGCCTTCGTGCTAAGGCCTCCCCCTTCACCCCCCCCTCGCCGAGGGGGACATCCTGACTATCACCCCTCCAGGAGGGGGATAAATTCTAACGCACATATATCCCCTACGATATCTCGACACGATGATACTAAGACACCAATACAACTTTTGGATTTCCCCTTTGTACTTTTAAATGCCAAAGAAACTAAGAATAAAAAACCAAAAAAACTGATTTGCCCTTAACTTGCATCTTCTCAAAATTCAATTATGGAATATAGCAAACTTATTTCGGTAACCGGCTTATCCGGACTTTATGAATTGATCAGCAGCAAGGCAGACGGCGCCATTGTGCGTTCACTCGAAGATCAGACAACGCGCTTTGCTTCAACGCGTCAGCATAATTTTTCGCAGCTGGAAAGCATCGAGGTCTATACGATTCGTGAGAATGTGAATCTGTCTGACATTTTTCTGGCGATGAAAGCAAGCAGTGAATCTCTCCCTGATGAAAAAGATGCCAAAGCCATCAAAGCCTATTTTCAAAAAGTATATCCCGATATGGATTTTGAAAGGGTATATTCCAGTGATATGAAAAAGATGGTCAAATGGTTTGGGATCATACAGCAAAAAGGTATTGAGATCAAACTGAGCGAAGAAGAGAATAAAGAAGAAAATACAGAAGGTTAATTCATTCATCAATCATTCACTATGCTGAGCGCGAATATTCAACCGGTACCGCGTCATTTCATCCCGGCGGATTTTAATCTTACTGACTGGGATAAGCTGTCACCTTACTTCAGTCAATTGCTTGAACGGAACATTGAATCGGTGACTGATTTGGAGCAATGGCTGAAAGACAGCAGCGAGTTAGAGGCAGTAATCAGTGAGGACGTTTGCTGGAGACAGATCAGAATGACCTGTGATACGGAGAATAAAGAATACGAGGCAGCCTTCAATTATTTCTATACGGATATTGCGCCGCACATGCAACCTATAGCGGATAAGCTTCACCGCAAACTGATGGATTGTCCGTTTACGAAAGAGCTTGACAAGAAAACATATTTCACCTATCTCCGCGCTGTTAAAAAAAATATTGAGCTCTTCCGCGAAGAAAACATTCCCTTGTTTTCCGAATTAAGCGTGATGCAGCAACAGTTCGGACAGATTGCAGGTAAGATGACCGTAACTGTTGAAGAGAAAGAATACACCTTACAGCAGGCGGCGAAATTTCTGGAAAGCTCTGACAGGAAATTGCGCGAAGAAGTATATCTGAAAGTACAGGAGCGTCGTTATCAGGATCGTGAAGCATTGAATCATTTGTTTGATCAGCTGGTTTCCAAAAGACATCAGGCGGCACAAAATGCCGGTTTCGCTGATTACCGTGATTATAAATTCAAAGAGCTCGGTCGTTTTGATTATACCCCCAAAGATTGTTATCATTTTCATGCATCCATTCGCGAACATGTGGTGCCGCTGGTGAAGATCATTTATGAAGCACAGCAAAAAGCTATTGGTGTTGATCAACTGCGTCCCTGGGATCTGGAGGCAGAACCGGAAGGCGTGAAGCCCTTGCGACCATTCCAAAATGGGGAAGAGCTGATTGAGAAAACCATTGCTGTCTTTAAAAAGCTGCATCCGTTTTTTGCGGATTGCCTGATTAAGATGAGAGAAATGAAACGCTTTGATCTGGATAGTCGCAAAGGCAAGGCCCCCGGTGGCTATAATATGCCCCTGTCTGAGACCGGAGCGCCTTTTATTTTTATGAATGCTGCCGGTACAATGGATGATGTAACCACCATGGTCCATGAAGGCGGACATGCCATTCATTCTTTTCTCACGCATCCGCTTGAACTCACCGGCTTTAAAGAGTATGGTGCTGAAATTGCTGAAGTGGCCAGTATGGCGATGGAATTATTCAGCATGGAGCACTGGGATCTTTTCTTTGAGGATAAAGACGAACTGAGACGTGCGAAGTTCAAACAGCTGGAGCGTGTACTGACTATCTTACCATGGATTGCGCGGATTGATGCTTTTCAGCACTGGCTCTATGAACACCCGCAACATACGCAGGAAGAAAGAGGAGTGTACTGGACACAGCTGGCAGAACAATACAGCACCGGACTGATTGATTACAGTGGTCTGGAAAAATATCGGCCTTATGAATGGCAAAGGCAATTGCATTTATTTGAGGTTCCCTTTTATTATATTGAATATGGTATTGCGCAGTTAGGCGCTATTGGTCTATGGATGCAGTTCAAACAAAATCCTCAACAGGCGCTCGACAATTATATAAAGGCATTAAGTATGGGCGGCACCCGTACCCTTCCGGAATTATATGAAGCAGCCGGACTGAAATTTGATTTCTCACCGGAACATATCAAAACCTTAATGGCCTTTGTGAAAGAAGAAATGGATCAGCTGGGAGCTTAACTATACATTTTCGGCAACGTGAATGAAAATACCGACCCTTTACCCGCATCACTTTCTATTTCAAACTGTCCTTTGTTTTGAAGGATAAAATTTTTACATAGTTTCAATCCCAGTCCCGACCCTGCTTCATTTGCTGTACCCCGGGTAGTGATATATTCGTTATCGGAGAGAATTTTTTCAAGCATATCATTCTTGATTCCCACACCGGTGTCTGTTACCTGTACGGTTACATGATCATGGAGTTCATTGACAGCAATTGTAATCTGTCCTTGCCGGGTAAACTTGATGGCATTGTTCAGTAAGTTTCTTACAACGATCTTGATCATTTCTTCATCGGCAAAGGCATGTATATCTCCGCTGATTTCGAGATTGACAGGTATGCCTTTTTCATCAGCACGGTATCGAACAGCCAGTAAGCTTTCATCAATAATTGCACGTAGACTGATTTTCCCTGGCTTGTATTGGATCTGTTCGAGATTAAAGCGCGACCAGCTGAGCAGATTGTCTAATAACTGAAAGGTATGTTGTGTTAACTCTTTCTGGGATTTTAGAAACATAAACAAGGTTTCCTCGTCCACAGCATTTTTCTCGGAAACCATTTCTGCTATTTGCATAATGGCTCCGATAGGTCCGCGAAGATCATGGCTGATGATGGAGAATAATTTATCCTTCGTACTATTCAGTCCGCGTAATGCTTCTTCATTTTTTTTCTGACGATCAATGTCAATGATTGTACCAATAGCCCGGAGCGGTTGATCGTTGTTGTCACGTTCAATAACTCTGCCTCTGTCAATGACCCACTTTAATTCACCTGATCTTGTTTTTACGCGATAGGTGCTTACATAATGGTCTGTTTTGCCGTCTATGTGTGTTTTGAGATCATCCAATACCCTGTCTTTATCTTCCGGATGGATTAAGTCTTCCCATCCTTTTATATCTCCTGCAAGTTCGTCTTGATGATAGCCGAGCATATCATACCACACTTGATTAAAGAAAAGTTCATCTTGCTGAATATTCCAGTCCCATAAACAGGTTTCGGTATTATCGATGGCAAGCTTGAGCCGCAATTCACTTTCGGATAATTTTTTCTGGTATAGTTTTCGTTCGAAAGAGTTGGAGACAATCCCGGCAATTGTTCTTAGTAATTCAACTTCATCAACCTCCCAGATTTTTTCCCTTTCACATTCATCGAAACCTACAAAACCAAAGAATCGGTTCTCTACATATAATGGTAAAATGAGAATCGACTTGATGCCTTGAGGCTCCAGGATGGCTAATATATCTTCAGGCAGTTCCTGAATATTGGTTGAAAAAACACGTCCCTGATCGATCAGGATCTTTTTCCAGGAAGGGATGATTTCGTAGGGTATTCCCTGCAGTTCGTCAATTTGTGCACTCACTCCCTCATTGCACCATTCATAGGTATTGCTGGTAGTTGTGCCGTCTGCACTGTCTTCAAAAATATAGACCCGACTTACGCCGGTATGCTTTCCAATGGTGGACAGCGTAACAGAAATTTTTTTATCAAATTCATCCAGGGATAGAAAATGCTGGGCAATATCCGCCAGGATCGTCTGCCGGACGAGATTTTTTTTAAGCTTCTCTTCAGAATCATTTAAGGGAGGAACTTGATTTGCCATTCTTTGAACAATCATGTGATACGGATGGGCTGTAAAATAAGATATATTACTTATTTTTCAAATAGCCTGGATAAATTTTTTTCATGATGCTGATTTGGCGGTCGGCAGCAACGAAAAGGGGATATTTGATAAGCAATAATTTATGATACACTAAAGTAAAAAGTCAAAACTTGAAACTTAAAAGAAATTGCATGAGGACTACTTGTTTGTTTTTCAGTTTGATGATTCTTTTGGCGGGTTGTGATCTGTCAGACAAAGAAGAGGGTTCTGATAATAAACTATCCTGGCAAAAGACAGATACCCTCATTATCTGGTCGGTTGATGCGGCTAATGAAACACGCCAACGCGTGTTCGAACCCGATGATTCCGTTTCGATACCAGAACCGCTTATCAACGGCATTCACCAAATGTGGCCCGAAGCGGGGGTGTTTATCAAAGGACAACGAACGGACACGCTGGTGGTGGGTCTGAAAAATGAAAGTTGGCTCACGGATCAGATTGGCAATGAAGGTGCTGAGGCTTTCTTATCTTTTGCTGCGCTCAATCTGCTTGAAATGAAAAATATCAATCATGTCTATTTTGATATTACGCCTGGTATGCATGCAGCATCCGATACCTGGCAAGATGATGATTTTATCGACTGGAAAGTCATTAAAAAGTGATTGATGTTTTTTTGATAAAAACGTCATTGTTTTTTTTGCAGATCAATGAAAATCTCAGTTCCTGCTCTGGGAGAAATGCTGTTGTAACAAGCTTCCATTTTATGAATGGTAAAAAATTCTCCGAATAAGGCTTTGTATTCATGCTTGCTACCACCAAAGGGCGGGCCTGCATGATCAAAATTTTTGTCAAACATCAAGCCGATGATTTTCCCATTTGAATTTAATAACGAAGCGGTTTTTTGCACATACTCTTTTCTTCTGCCCGGAGGAATCGCACAAAAGAAGGTTTGTTCGATGATCACATCATATTTGCCTTCGTGTAGAAAAAAATCTTCACAAAGCACCTTGATGGCAGGAATATCCTGAAACTTCTCGTTGAGGTGTTCCGCTGCTTTGGGGGCAATATCGATTAATGTGATATCGGCAAATCCCTGTTGCGCTAACCACTCTGCTTCATACGCATTCCCGCAGCCGGGTATTAAGATGGCTGCGTTTTTATCCGGATAGGCGGACATATACGCTGTGATAGCCGGAGCGGCATAACCAATATCCCAACCCGTTTCGCCTTTTTCCCATCGGGTATTCCAATAAGTTTGATCCGGATTAATTTCTGAAGGCATATTATTCTGCTATAATGACTGATATTGTTTACTCTGACAAACAAAGTTGGTTCTCGGTACATTTGTTTTGGCAATGGCATTAAAACCTCCGGCCACTTCCGAAAAATTTCTATATCCCCTTGCCTGCAGAATGCTGGCTGCGATCATGCTGCGATACCCGCCGGCACAATGCAAATAAAAATGCTGCTTCGGATCCACGTCTCTTAACCATTCATTGATATAAGCCAGTGGTTTATTGTAAGCATCTTCTATATGTTCAGCCGCATATTCACTTTCCTTACGAACATCAATGATGATGCTTTCTCCAATTTTAGCTTCTGATGCAAATTGCTCTGAGGTAATTCGCTTGATCTGATCCGTTTCTTGTCCTGCTTCTTTCCATGCAGTGTAACCTCCTTTCAGATAACCGATTACATTGTCAAATCCCACGCGACTCAAACGGGTCACAGATTCTTCTTCCTTTCCTTCTTCGGTTACTATTAAGATCGGCTGTTTTACATCGGCGATTAAGGCACCTACCCAGGGAGCAAAATCGCCGGCCAGACCAATATTGATGGATTGAGGAATAAATCCTTCCGCAAATATTTTATCATTGCGCGTATCAAGAATCAATGCGCCGGTACTTTCGGCAGCCACTTCAAATTCGGCAGGTGTAAGGGGTGTTAATCCCTTCTGCAATACTTCATCAAAACTTTCATAACCCTTTTTATTCATTGACACGTTCATCCCGAAATAAGCAGGCGGAGGAAGCAGTCCATCGGTAACGGCTTTTACAAACGATGCTTTATCGGGTTGATTCAATGCATAGTTCATTTTCTTCTGATTGCCCAGGGTATCAACTGTTTCTTTCATCATATTCTTACCACAGGCAGAGCCGGCACCATGAGCGGGATATACGGTGATATCATCCGGCAGCGGAAGAATTTTATTGTAAAGGCTTTCATAGAGGAATCCCGCCAGGTCATCCTGCGTCATATGGGCGGCTTTCTGCACCAGGTCCGGTCTGCCCACATCTCCTAAAAACAAAGTGTCACCACTGAATAAGGCCGTTTCTTTTCCTTCTTCACTGATCAGTAAATAACAGGTACTCTCCATCGTGTGCCCGGGAGTATGTAATACTTTTATTTTAATTTTTCCGATTTCAAAGATCTGATTGTCCGCTGCGATAATGGCATCAAATTCTGGCGTTGCGGTTGGACCAAATACGATCGGCGCATTCGTCTTTTTAGCCAGATCCAGGTGTCCGCTTACAAAGTCAGCATGGAAATGCGTTTCAAAAATATATTTCAGCGTTACACCGTCTTTTTGCAGACGATCGATATAGGGTTGGGTTTCTCTGAGCGGATCGATGATGGCCGCTTCTCCGTTGGACGTAATGTAGTAGGCACCCTGCGCTAAACATCCTGTGTAAATCTGTTCAATATTCATATCGGTTTATTTCATTGCTTTTGCAAAATTGAGATCCTTTATTCGGAAGTTCGGTTACTTAAGTCACATAATGCTCCGTTCTACATCAGGGTTTCTTTGAGAATGATATAAATACCCATCATCAGCACAAACCATCCAAAGGCCGGCTTAAGTTTTTCGCCGCTGATCTTTTTGGATAAGGTCATTCCAATAAATAACCCGCTGATGGCAAAACCGGTTACTTTGAGTAAGAACATCCAGTCCATAGCATCGGTTCCATGCTCGCCCAGAAAACCAATCAGTGACTTAGCGGCAATGATGACCAGAGAAGTACCCACAGCCTCTTTCATTGGCAGCTTACTAAGCAGAACCAGCGCCGGAATAATCAGAAATCCACCCCCCGCACCGATCAGTCCTGTCAGCATACCCACCACTGAACCCTCAATGAGTATCAGGGGATAATTGAATGATTGCACTGAAGTGGTGCTTTCTTCTTCCTGTTTTTCTTTTCTGAGCATGCTGTAAGAGGCAACAATCATTAATATACCAAAGAGCAGCATCAGTAATATGTTCTTTGTCAGCATAAACTGACCGATCTGTACAATATCATGCGGAATAGCCGGTACGATGTACGCTCTCGTAAGAAAAACGGCGATTACGGAAGGTATCCCAAAGATGATAGCCGTTTTTATATTCACTAATCCTTTTTTAAAGTAGGAAACCGATCCGATGACCCCGGTTGTTCCCACAATAAACAGTGAATAGGCTGTGGCAACCACCGGCTCTATATGAAATAAATAGACCAGTACGGGCACCGTAAGGATGCTGCCCCCGCCTCCAATGAGGCCCAGTGAAATCCCGATAAAAACCGAAGCGGCAAATCCTGCAAGCTCCATACTGACTTGATTTGATGGCGCAAAAATGAATGAATCCACGGAAATCAAATGTAACTTAGGTTACTTAAGTGGTATCAGAAACATTTCCACCTAAAAACTCACAAATGATCGGTTATTCTTTCTGAAAAAATTTTCAGGAAAACTCTCAAATTTTACGCGGCTGCTTACCTTTGCCGCGCCATGGCAAATACAGTTCTGCACAACGAATCAATTCCCTCCAACCGAAAGAAAATTATTGTTTTAGGCAGCGGCCCCAACCGTATCGGACAGGGCATTGAGTTTGATTATTGCTGCGTACACGGATTACTGGCCATCAAAGAGGCGGGTTATGAAGCCATCATGATCAACTGTAATCCCGAAACGGTGAGCACTGATTTTGATATGGCCGATAAACTTTACTTCGAGCCGGTTAACTGGGAACATCTTTGGGAGATTATCGAACTGGAACAACCCTATGGTGTCATTGTACAGTTGGGTGGACAAACTGCCCTGAAATTAGCCAAACGTCTTCACGAAAGAGGCATTCGGATCATTGGTACTTCTTTTGACAGCATGGATATTGCCGAGGATCGTGGTCGTTTCAGCGATTTGCTGAAAGAATTAGATATACCTTATCCGCAATACGGAACGGCCTATACAACGGATGATGCGATGGAAGTGGCGAAGCAGGTGGGCTATCCGGTGCTGGTTCGTCCGAGTTATGTGTTAGGCGGACAAAGAATGCGGATCGTCATCAATGATGATGAACTGGAGAAAGCTGTATTGAGTCTGATTAAACATTTACCCGGCAATAAAATATTAATTGATCATTTCCTGGATCGTTGTCAGGAGGCGGAGATTGATGCTATCTATGACGGAGAGAATTTTCATGTGATGGGTGTGATGGAGCATATTGAACCGGCGGGTATTCACAGCGGTGACAGTCATGCGGTATTACCTGAGTTCAATCTGACGCCACTGGTAGTGGCTACGATGGAAGAATATGCGAAACGAATAGCGCAGCGCCTGGATATCAGAGGACTCATCAATATTCAGTTTGCCATTAAAGACGGGAAAGTCTATGTGATTGAAGCCAATCCCCGTGCATCCCGCACCACGCCATTCATTGCCAAAGCGTATCAGATCCCTTATCTCAATATTGCTACGCGCGTGATGATGGGGGTGAATAAACTGACTGACTTCACCTATGAAAAAAAGCTGACGGGTTATGCTATTAAAGAGCCGGTGTTCAGTTTCAATAAATTCCCAAATGTCAATAAGGAGTTAGGTCCCGAAATGAAGAGTACCGGGGAGGCCATCCGCTTCATTAAAGACCTCCGAGATCCCTGGTTCCGTCAGTTGTATAAGGACAGGAGTATGTATCTGAGTAAGTAATTGGAGAGTTATCCTCCGATCGTATAACTCATCCCGCCATCTTTTTCATCTTTCAGCTGAATGCCCATCGTGGCCAATTGATTGCGGATGCGGTCGCTGGTGGCAAAGTCTTTATTTTTTTTCGCCTCTTTCCGAAGCTCCATCAGCAACTGCATAATGCCATCAAGCTGTTTGTGATCCGCAGCGGTTTCTGCTTTTAATCCCAGAATATCTTCGATATATAATTTCATTTGGGTTTTTACCAACACGATCGTGGCGTTACTCAAGGCATCAGTCCCAATATGTTTATCTTTAATACCATTGATAATGGGCACTAATTCAAACATATTTGCCAGCACTTTGGCGGTATTCAGATCATCGTTGATAAACTCATCGAGTTCTGCCACTAACTGAATGACTTTTTGCTCTAGCTCCTGATCTTTTGCTTCGGCTGTATTGGTTGATGTGTACTGCTGCAGCCAGGCATAGGCCTCCCATAAACGTTTCCATCCGCGTTCCGCGGCCTGCAGGGCTTCGTTGCTGAAATCAAGGGTGCTTCTGTATTGTGTTTGTAAAATGAAGAAGCGAACGGTCATGGGTGAATAGGCTTTATCCAGAATGGGATGTGTGCCGCTGAATAATTCCGTCAGCTTGATCACATTGTTATAACTCTTGCCCATCTTCCGCCCGTTGATGGTGATCATATTGTTGTGCATCCAGTATTTCACCGGCGACTGATGATTACAGATGGTGCTTTGTGCAATTTCACTTTCATGATGCGGGAATTGCAGATCCATACCACCGCCATGAATATCAAACTGAGCACCTAAATATTTTGTTGCCATCGCAGAGCACTCTATATGCCATCCCGGATAACCCACACCCCAGGGACTTTTCCAGCGCATGATATGTTCAGGTGATGCCTGTTTCCATAAGGCAAAGTCTGCTTTGTCTCTTTTTTCTTCCTGTCCGTCCAGCTCTCTGGTTGTCTCGAATAATTCTTCGATGATGCGACCACTTAGTTTGCCGTAATCATGTGCAGCTGCATATTTTTTGACATCAAAATAAACCGAGCCGTTGATCACGTACGCATAGCCCGCATCGATCAGTTGTTCGATCATGCCAATCTGTTCAACGATATGTCCGGTGGCTGTCGGTTCGATGGATGGCTCAAGCGTATTGAACTGCTGCATGGCCCAGTGAAACAAAGAGGTGTATTTATGCACCAGCTCCATGGGTTCCAGTTTTTCGAGAACAGCTTTGGTCGCGATCTTGTCTTCCGCTTCTCTTCCTTCTTCTTCAAAATGTCCGGCGTCGGTGATGTTTCTGACATACCTCACTTTATAGCCAAGATGCAGTAAGTAACGGAATAAGACATCGAATGTAATATAGGGACGTGCATGACCAAGATGGCTTTCGCCGCTTACGGTTGGTCCGCACACATACATGCCCACATGTCCGGGTATAATGGATTCAAAGACTTCTTTCTGACGCGTGTAGGAATTATATATTTTTAATGACGACATATTACATGCTTAAATGAGAAGCTCAAATATACAATACCCTATTCACTATCGGGAAAGGAAACCGCTGCTTCGATCGCATGATGGTCGCCATTATTCCACGGGTGAAGTTTAAAGTCATGCAAGATCAGTGAAGGCGTGGTGAAAATATAGTCGATACGAAGGGTAGGAGAGATTTTTCGAAAGGTTCTTCCGATGCCGGAACCTTTTTGAGTAAATGCATCTTGCAGCATACGGCTGATCAGACGGTGGGCATAGGAATTGGGCACGTCATTGAAATCGCCGGCCAGCATGACCGGGTGTGGCGACCGAAGCAATTCTTTTTTTACCTCCAGGATTTGTATGGCTCTCAGATAATTCGCGTTCTTTATTTTGCGGAGGATATTTTTACCGTGATTACTCACCTGATCCACATTCTGCCGATCGATGTTTTCAATAAAATCATAGTCATCTTTGGCAAAGTACATGCTTTGCAAATGAATATTAAAGATCCGTATCGTGTCATTATTGATAAGGATATCGGCCCATAAAAACGTGTGATTGTATTCCGGGATCGTCTGCACTTTTTTCCATTGAAGGATGGGATGATTGGAAAAGATAGCCAGGCAGAAGGGGTGATATCGTTCTTCTTTTGTTTGCGGATTCGTGTGTACACCAAAAGCTCTGTCATTGGCTGCTACGGCATAACGGTACCCCAGCTTTTCCTTCATTTTATCGAGTGTAAAAGAGGAAGAGGGGTTGAGTGAAAAAACCAGTTCCTGTGCGCAGAATACATCGGCTTGCCGGGCTTTGACCAGCCGGATCATTTCCGGATCCGGGTTACCGCCCTTTTCAAAAAAATTAAAGAGGTGAACATTCCAGGATAAAAGCCGGAATGCAGAAGATGCATGGTTGTTATTGCCGGATCCCGTAACCGCTATGACGGAAAAGATCAGCTTATAGGAAAGTACGGTAAAAAAAACAGGCAGCAGCGCCATGCGGGGTTTGGCGATCAGCCAAAAAACAAAAAATAAAAGTTGAACAAGTATCAACACAGGAAAAGCAAGTGCGATGATATTCAGCATCCAGAATTTATTCTGATTGCTATAAGGCAGTGCATATAAGAGCAGCATGGAAATGCCAGCCGCTATATTGATTGTGATGAGTGATTTGCGGATAATATTTCTGAGGACACCGGCCATTGGTTTGGTTTATGCCTGATCTGAAATACGTTTCAGAAAACTTTTTTCCTCTTCGGTCAGTGCTTCCATACCATGCTGATTGATCTTGTCGAGCAGGGCATCGATGCGTTGCTGCGTTACATGTTGTGTTTTATGGATCGGTTTTATTCCTTTCGTATCGTAGTAGTAGTTTTCTTTTTTTGAGGGCTTTTTTTTGTCGGAGGAAAACAGGCCAAAGAATCCGGTGTACAGACGATGCATCCATCGTCCGGCATCGGTTCCTTTACGAAGGGCATATACATACAGCACTCCGATTCCTGCACCGGACAAATGCGCCAGATGGTAAGGGAATGCACTACCGGCCAAACCGGCCAGATCGATGAGTACATATACCAGGGTGATGATCCACAGGGGAATCCCGCCGCCGATCATCGGAAAGATCCTGTAAGAAGGCGACAGCATGGTGGCGGCGGCGGCAATGGCCATCACCGGTGCGCCCGCTCCTGCCAAAGTATAACTCGCTGCCTGTGGTATAAAGCGAGGAATCAGATTCAGGCTCATCAGCCAGACCATCAATCCAACAATCCCTCCATACAGATACAGCGGCGCCAGATGCCTGGGCCCCGATAAATCCTGCAATAAAAAACCAAAGCCCCAGAGAAACAGCATGTTCCCAATTAACGGCCATACTTTCTCGTGAGCAAACAGATGCGTGATGATTGTCCAGGGCTCACGGATAAACTCTCCAAACTGACCAGCCGGAACAACATGTTGCCAGACATCCTGCTTATATTGGTACAGTTCTGTGTTTCCCAATAAATAGGCGATCTCGATAAAGTTGAGAATGACAAAAAAGATCAGGTTGATAGCGATCAGCATCACCAGCGGATTCTCATCGCTGATTAAACTTGTTTTACGACCGCTGCGAGTATATGTATTGTTCATGTTTGAATAACTCAGTAAAAGGTTTCTCTTTTGTTTTTATTCCAGTACCAGACCAGCAAAAATCCGATGAGGGCTCCGCCCAGATGCGCAAAATGTGCCACGTTTCCGCCACTGTTGCGTACGCCCATCCATAATTCAGCAGCGGCATATAAAATCACAAACCACTTCGCCTTGATCGGGAAGAAAAAATAAATGTAGATATAGGTATTCGGAAATAAAAATCCAAAAGCCGCCAATGCTCCGAATACCGCACCGGATGCACCTACGGTGGGCACATTCAGTGTCAGCTGCTGATAATCGCGCACCAGCGTCTGCGCCTGATCGATATAGTTGATCTCTTTCGGATACGACATCCACATATTCAGCAGTGCCTGTATGTCGCCGGAAGAATAAAAACGATAGATGGCCGGATTGGATTTCAGAAAGGCAGCGAGCTCTGCCGGTGTTGAATGGTTCAGAAAGGAAGCCACTTCGCCTTGCAGGGAGTGATGTTCCAGAGATAAGGTCAGCAGATGTAAGGCGGCCGCCCCAAATCCGCAACTGAAATAAAAGATCAGAAAGCGCTTTGCCCCCCATAAATTTTCCAGGAGATTACCAAACATCCATAAGGCAAACATGTTGAAAAAGAAATGAAAGAAATCGCCGTGCAGAAACAAATGCGTTATCAGCTGATGCGGACGGAATAAGGATGATCCAATATTGTGCAGAGCAAAATAATCCGTCACCCATTGCTCCATGCCCCACATTTCGGATGTTTTCTGTGCCAGCAATACCAGCCCGTTGATGATCATCAGGTTCTTGATAACGGCAGGTAATACATCAAATCTTCCGGGTCTTATTTGTTGGTAGGTCACAAGTAAATATTAAAGGTTCAAAGGTCGGAAAATTTATTGTTGAAGTTTTGATTTGTTGATACGTTGAGAATGCGAAAGAATATATCCCCCTTTGGAGGGGGAATTAGGGGGAGGATTGGAAGGTCTTCAAAACCAAACTCGCCACATTCTCCACATGATGCGTATGCGGAAAAAGATCGACGGCTTGCAATTTTTCTACCCGGTATTTGGCATCCAGCAACTGAAGATCTCTGGCCTGTGTGGCCGGATTGCAGCTGACATAAACGATTCTCGGCGCTTCCATATCCAGCAGTTTTTCTACAAGCGATGTATGCATGCCGGCTCGCGGAGGATCGGTGATAATCACATCCGGCCGGCCGTGTTCCGCAAAAAAATCATCGGTACATATATGGATCACATCTCCTGAAAAGAATGTCGCATGATCCACCTGATTCATGGAGGCATTGATGCGGGCATCCTGAATGGCCTCATCAATCAATTCTACCCCAATGATTTTTTTGGCACGCTCGCTGCAGAAAATACCGATGCTTCCCGTACCACAGTACAGATCATAGAGCGTTTCTTTTCCGGTAAGTCCGGCAAACTCGCGGGTGATCTCATAGAGTTTCTCGGCCTGACGGGTATTGGTCTGAAAAAAGGATTTTGGTCCGATCTTGAACAGGTATTTCCCGAGTTTTTCAGTGATATATCCGTTGCCGGAGTAAACCTGCGGTTCGAGGTCGTAGATACTGTCGTTTTTCTTTGGATTAATGGTATAGAGCAGGGTTGAAATGGACGGGAATGCGTTCATCAGTGCATTCATTAGGGCTGATCTGTCTGACGGCTCATCATAACCGAAGCAGATATTGACCATAACTTCACCAAGGCTCGATGTGCGGACAATCATGGTACGCAGCCAGCCTTCATGTGCACGAAGATTGTAATAAGAATATCCCTGCATTATTGAAAACTCACGCACAAAATTCCGGATGGCATTGCTTGGATCGGCCTGAAGATGACAGGTCTGGATATCAACAACCTTATCAAAATAGCCGGGCACATGAAAGCCCAGCGCCGGCTCATCGGGTATGCCCGACAAGATATGTTTTCGCTCTTCCGCCACATGATCCGCAGGTTGAACAGCAGTACGTATCTTTTCCATTTCTTCCGGCGTAAAATAACGCCGGTTGCTGAACGTAAATTCCAGTTTGTTCCGGTAAAACCGGTTTTCATCGGCTCCGGCTATCGGCAGGGCTTCGGGTAATTCCACCCGGCCGATCTTACGTAAAAGGGCGCTCACTTCCCGTTGTTTGTAGATGAGCTGCTCCTTATAAGGAAGCATCTGCCATTTGCAACCGCCGCATACCCCGAAATGATCACAAAATGGCGTGACACGGTTGGGGGCATATTCATGGAAATGTATGGCTTTCCCTTCCGCCCAGTCTTTTTTGCTTTTACTCAGACGGATATCCACCATATCACCGGGAACAGCACCCTCAATGAAGACCACTTTTCCATCGACCCGTGCAATGGACTTGCCCTCAGAGGCATAATCTTCCACCTTTATCTGATAGAGTATTCTGTTTTTTTCTTTTCTGCGCACATCGCAAATGTACACGATGCCCCTTTGCATTTCTTTAACGTGACCCAAAACATTTTTAAATAACTTTGATCATGATTATGGTTATGAGAAGCTTATTTTCGATTGGTTTCCTGTGGCTGGCCGTTTCCGTGAAAGCACAGGCATACAAGATCACGGCACAATATGTTTATCAGCCTGACAGCTATATTTACCTCGGGCATTATTTTGGCGATAAGAAATATTTACAGGATTCGGCCCGCATTCAGACAAATGGCAAAGCCGTTATACAGGGAAACAAGCGGCTTGTGCCGGGCCTCTACATTATTGTGGATCCCAAAAAAGAGCGCTTTTTTGATGTGGTGATCGATCAGCAGCAGGAGTTTCAGGTAAGTATTGATACGACCTTTGTGCTGAAAGGCATTCAAGGATCTCTTGACAACGATCAGCTCGAATCCTATAAAAAGGCAACCACAGAGATCTTCAAACAATATCCGGCATGGCAGAATGAATTATCAGCAGCCAAAAACAAGCGCGACAGCACCATTGCACAGGAGAAAATTTCGGGTGCCGTTAAAAAAGCAGAACAATGGAGGGATAGTTTTGTGATCAACAATCCTGATAGTTATGTCAGCCTTCTTTTCCGAATGATGCGTGAGCCTGAATTCAAAGTAGGCGGCAATCAAACCAGGGAAGATTCGGCGGCGGCTTTTCAGGAGTTTAAAAATAATTACTGGAAAGATATTCCTATTGGCAATCAAAAGCTTTTACGTACCCCGATGTTTGAAGCACGGGTGACCAAGTATATGGAGCAGATAGTACCCCGGCATCCCGACAGCATGAAGCTGGAGATTGATAAGTTCATTCTGTATAGTCGTGCCGATACTACGATGTTCAAGTATTATATAAATCGCTTTACGAATGAGTATATGAATCCCAAATTCATGGGGCTGGATGTGATCTTTCTCCATCTCTTTGAAAAATATTATCAGACCAATCAGGTCACCTGGCTCGAAGGGAAAGACAAAGAACTGGTGTATAACAGAGCTTATAATCTGATGGGAAATATCATCGGGGAACCGGCAGCAGATCTTAACTTACTTGATACACTTGAAAAACCGCAAAATCTCTATGCGATCAATGCGTCTTACACCCTGATTGTGTTCTGGGATCCTGATTGCGGACATTGCCGTGAGCAGGTGCCGAAAATTGACAGTATGTATAATCGTGACTGGAAGAATACAGGCATGAAACTGATTGGTGTGCTGGTGGATACCTTAAGAACCAGCAATAACAGCTGGCCGGCAGTGAAGAAGAAGTGGACCGGCTATATCAATGAACATAAACTGACGGGCTGGCATCACTGGTATCAGTCCTTTGAGATGAGGGAAACAGAGCGGAAGAAAAACATTCCGAACTTCCGGCAGAATTACGATGTATATCAAACGCCCACAATATATTTGCTGGACAAAGACAAGCGAATTATCGCTAAAAAGATTTCACCCGAACAGATACAGGATTTTCTCGAATTTCAGAAGAAGCAAAATCCGCCGGGCAAATCTAAATAAAACATTCTTTCATAACATATAAACCAACATACATGAGACAGGTATTTTTCATGTGGATGATGATATTCGCGACAACCATATCCTCTGCGCAGGTGCTATTCCGTTATGGCAATCAGGCGGTGCAGAAAGACGAATTTTTGCGCGCATACAAAAAAAACAATACCGGTGCGGGATCGGAAACAGATTTGCGCGACTACCTGGATTTGTATGTTAAGTTTAAACTGAAGGTACAGGCTGCTAAAGATCAGAAACTCGATACGCTGGCATCCATAAAAAATGATGTGGCCGGATTCAGGGCTCAGATGGCCGAACAGTATATGCAGAAATTACCTTTCCGCAAACAAATGATTGAAGAAGCGGCTGAGAGAAGTAAGACCCGGGTCGAGTTGTCGCATATTTATGTAGAATACGGGTCAGATACTCTTACTGCAAAAAACATCATCGATAAAGCGCATGAACAACTCAAATCAGGCAAAGATTTTGCCATACTATCCAGAGAGATCTCTACCGATCCTTATGTGAAGGCAAAAGATGGTTATGTTGGGTATGTTTCTGTGTTTTCATTGCCCTATGAATTGGAAAATGTGATCTATGGATTAGCTCCCGGTACGTACTCCAAGCCTGTGGCCGGCAAAAACGGCTGGCATATTTTTAAGGTAACGGATCGTGCCAAAAATGCCACGCTCTTGAAGGTGGCGCATATTTTACTCGTGATACCTCCGGATGCTGATATCGTGGAAAAATCACAGATTCAAAATAAAGCAGATAGTATTTATCGGGCCATCATCAACGGATTGTCATTTGCTGATGCAGCCAAACTGTACAGTGAGGATAAGTTTACGTTTCAGCAGGGAGGTGTATTGCCCGAATTTGGATTCACGGATTATGATCCTGCTTTCACTAAAGCTGCTTTTGATTTGAAGAAAGAAGGAGAAATCAGCCGACCTGTTCAGACATCTGCCGGTTGGCATATCATTCAATATGTATCAGCTACTGATCGTAAAACGGATTTAACGGATGCGGAAACGATGGAGCAGTGGGATCAGAAAGTGAATCAGGACAGCCGGTTTAAACTGGTCACTGCCCGTGAAAAAGAAAGTATGAAAGCAGCGAGTGGATTTAAGGCGCTGCCGTATAACGAACAAAAACTTTGGGCGCTAACCGACTCGATGCTGGCATCGGAGGATTATGTATCTTTTTATAAAAATAACAAGCAGCAGAAGCTTTTTCAGTTCACAGAGAAAAATGTCACCGTGACCGACTGGCTCAAATTTATCAAGGATAAAAAGACAGCTGCCGGTACAAATGCACTGGATGGGTATGGCGAACTGATGAGTGAATTTACAGAGTCCAGTGTTTCTCAGTATTACAAAGATCATCTTGAAAAGATCAATCCTGATTTTCGTTATCAGATGCAGGAGTTCTTTGAAGGCAGTATGTTGTTTGAAGTGATGGAGCGTAATGTGTGGAGCGTTGCACCTTCCGACACAACCGGCTTAAAAACATTTTATGCGTCTCGCTCGAACCAGTACACTTGGAAAAAAAGTGCATCTGCCATCATATTTAATTGTGCCGATACAAGCGTAGCAAATAAGATCAGAGAAAACATGAAGACTGATCCGCTTGGATGGAAAGCCTATGCTGAAGAACAAAACGGACTGGCACTGGCAGACAGCAGTCGCTTTGAAGTGAATCAACTGCCTTTACAACAAGCTGATCGTTTACAAATGGGATTATTATCAGAGATTATTATCAATCCTAATGACGGGTCGAGCTCATTTGCCTATATCACAGCAATCCATCCGGACAATGAGCAGCGAAATTTTGAAGAATCGAAAGGATTAGTCATCAATGATTATCAAACTTATCTCGAAGAGAAATGGCTGGATACCCAGAAGAAGAAATATCCCGTGAAGATTGATGAGGCGGTGTTTAAGTCAATGAAGACTAAATGAAATTATCCCCCTCTCGAGGGGGTGAATGGGGAGGACTTCATTGAAAAAAATATCAGTTTTTACCCGGCACCAAATTTCCCGCTGCTGCATAATGTAAAATATTCAGTACAGCTTCGGTGCGTGGAGAGGCTTTGAGCTCGTTCAGCCCTTTCATGCCCGATTTCAGCACAAACAATTTTTCTTTGAGCGTCCAGTCTTTTTCAAGCGCAGCTTCTATCGCGGCCGTGGTTGCCGCATCCGTTTCTTTATATAGATATAATAACAAATCTTCCGGGGTAAATACCGTGTTCATCTTGCATTTGATTTACATTAAAAACGGCAAATCTGGTCGGATTATTGCATAAGATGGTTATTCTTCAAAAAGAAATACATCCTCATTGTCGCGCTTCATGTAGTATTTCTCCCGGGCGAGACGTTCGTAGGCCGAAGGATCAGTTTCCCGCTTTTTCAACTCGGCTGAGGCCAGTTCAATCTTTTCCTTATAATAGGTATTGCTTTCTTTAAGCTGTCTGAGTTTCTGAAAGCGGTTTAACTGGGCAATGAAATCGTTTCGGTCAAAAAACAACATCCACACCAGAAAGGCGACCGAGGCGAGGAGGTATTTATTCTTTAATACCGGGGGGATCGATTTCATAACAGATCGGCTATTGAACGATAAGATTACTTGCCAAATTTAATCTTTCCTTTGGGATATAGTGCATTTGCGCCCAATAATTCTTCAATACGGATCAGCTGATTGTATTTTGCCATCCGGTCTGTACGGCTGGCTGAGCCGGTTTTGATTTGTCCGCAATTGAGAGCAACCGCCAGGTCAGCAATAGTAGTATCTTCCGTTTCACCGCTGCGATGACTCATCACCGAAGTATAACCGGCATGCTGTGCCATTTGTACGGCATTGATGGTTTCGGTGACCGTACCGATCTGATTAACCTTAATGAGGATGCTGTTTCCGATGCCTTTATCTATACCTTCTTTCAAACGTTTTACGTTGGTCACGAAGAGATCATCGCCTACCAGCTGACATTTGCTGCCGATGGAATCGGTCAGTTTTTTCCATCCTTCCCAATCATCTTCTGCCATTCCATCTTCAATAGAAACGATGGGGTATTTGTTGACCCATTCCGTCCAGTAAGCTACCATTTCATCGCTCGTGATCACTTTATCTGGGTTGCTTTTGTAGAATTTATAAGTGCGGGTGGCTTCATCATACATTTCGCTGGAAGCGGCATCCATGGCAATAGCAATTTCAGTACCCGGTTTGTAGCCGGCAGCAGCGATGGCTTCCATCACGGTTTCAATCGCTTCTTCGTTGCTTTTAATTTCTGGGGCAAATCCACCTTCATCGCCTACGTTAGTACTGTATCCTTTTTTCTTCAGCACCGATTTCAGGTGATGAAATACTTCCACGCCCCAGCGAAGACCTTCACTGAAGTTAGGAGCGCCCACTGGTATGATCATGAATTCCTGGAAGTCGATTTTATTATCGGCATGAGCACCGCCATTGATAATGTTCATCATGGGCATCGGGAGAACTGAACCGTTTACACCACCCAGATAACGGAATAAAGGAAGACCGGCTTCTTCCGCTGCTGCTTTGGCCACGGCCATACTGACGGCCAGGGTTGCATTGGCACCCAATTTTGATTTGTTTTCAGTTCCATCCAGTTTGAGCAGAAGACCATCAATATGGGTTTGCTCATATACACTGATGCCGATGAGCTCTTTCGCAATTTGTTCGTTTACGTTTTGTACAGCTTTCAGCACACCTCTTCCTAAATAACGGCTTTTATCGCCATCTCTCAGTTCCACCGCTTCGTGTTTGCCGGTGCTGGCACCGCTTGGAACGGCGGCTCTTCCTAAAAATCCGTTCTCGGTAACCACATCTACTTCAACCGTAGGATTTCCGCGACTGTCAAGAATTTGTCTGGCATGAACACTGATAATCGAACTCATAAATGCATTTTAAATGGTGAAAGGATGAATGACCGGCGTACCGGCCTCAAAATTTGCTGCAAAGAAAAGACATTCAAAGATTGTAGCAAAGAACTGATTAATCAACAAACGATAGTATGTTATATGAGGCTACTGTTGAATCTAGCAATGAAAATACCTCTAATTTTCAAAAACCAAATTTCATGTATGTACATTTACCGGCTATTTAACATCAATCAATGAATATGCAGGAAGGAAAAGACGCGCAATCAGTCAACGAGATTTTAGCGCATTTACAAAAGTCATCCTCTATTGACGGGTTTGCCGACTTGATGATTCGCCTTTTACTTCAGACGATTCCCGGTGAATTATCTTTATTACAGCAAGCAATCAAAGATCATCAGACAGAAAAAGTAAAATTGATTGTACATCGTCTGAAACCAACATCCAAAGTGTACGGCCTTTCAGCATTACATGATTTGATCGCGGAAACGGAAGCATCTCTCATTCAGAATGGCTTATGTGATAATAATATGTATGCCATTGAAAAAATCATTTATCAATTCGGGCATATTATTGATTTATTCTCGAACGCAGATAGGTAATTTAGCGTATTTTTTAAATTATAATATTCATTAAGTTGTGGTCTTTATTATCAGTAAAATAAAGTTAGTTTTGAAGCACTGAATTTTTCAGTCAACTTATAAGAGAAATGAAACCAGCGCGGATACTTATTGCAGATGATCATATACTGATCGCGGAAATGTGGAGTGCCTTGTTATCGTCGAAAGAAAAGTATCAGGTAGTCGATAAAGTGAATACATGCCAACAGTTGAAGGAGGCCGTTCAGCGACTGCATCCGGATATTGTTCTCCTGGATATTGTTTTATCGGATGGGTCTTCCCTCGATATATTAGCTGAACTGAAAAAAGTCTCTCCTGGCACAAAGTTTCTGGCTGTCAGTGCCCATACGGACCTGGCAACAGTAAAAAAATCCTTTGGTGCGGGTGTTGACGGATATTTTACCAAAACATCAACGCTGGATGAACTGGATGAGGCCATGCATATGGTTCTGGAAGGAAATTCCTATCAGTGTAAAGAGGTGCGCGATCTTTTTACGGATGCCGATGCGGATATACAGGATAAAAAATCCGGTGATGTGAATAAGGCATTACTCACAAGAAAAGAAAAACAAGTGGCCTATCTTGTATATGAGGGATTAAGTGCAAAAGATATAGCACAGAAATTAGGGGTTAGTTTCAAAACGGTGGAAGTACACCGTCATCATATTTATCAGAAGCTAGGTATACAAAAGGCATCCAAGCTGATTTGGTACGTGAAAGAGAATCTGCATTTGTTTTCGGATGTAAATGTATGATAGCAAATTGACTGTCAATTCAAAAGCCCCTTAATAAAGGGGCTTTTGAATAAAAGAAACTTGTTCGTTATTCGTTAGTCATTGGTCGTTTTCCGAAAAACAGATTTAAGCGATCAACGAAAATCGATCAACGAAATATCGATTACTTATTTCTATCCAACTCAATTCTTACAGCGATTTCAACATCTTTTCCAACGACCAATCCGCCGGTTTCAGTGGCTTTATCCCATTTCAGATTATAATCAAAACGGTTGATTGTTGTGGTTGCTTTGAATCCGGCTTTATCCGTTTTGGAACCAATAGAAACTCCGCCGAAAGTAACATCAAATTTAACCGGCTTGGTCACATCGCGGATAGTCAATTCTCCGTTAAGTTGATATTTATTGTTCCCAAGAGGTTTGAACGAGGTGCCCTTAAATGTCATTACCGGAAATTTTTCGGCATTAAAAAAGTCATCACTTTTAAGATGTTTATCCCGGTATTCATTATCAGTATTGATTGAGTTTACATCGACTGTAAAATTGATCTTTGCATCGCTCCAGTCGGCTTTTGTATGCTCCACCGTTCCGTCAAATACTTTGAATGTTCCTTCTGATTCAGCTACTACCATGTGACTCACGGCAAATCGTACACTCGAATGTAATTTATCAAGTGTCCATTTTGATGCTGTTTGAGCGACAGCCGTTGTTGTCATGAAAGCAGCCATAAATAAAACCGACCCTGCTAATAATTTTTTCATATCAATTTTTTTTAGTGATGATTATAAATTCAGGACAAAAATATGAAATATATGTATATACATGTAATTTTTTTTAATTTAGTCGGTATGGGATGTTCAGAGGGGTTTTGTATCTTCACCAATAATAATTTTTATGAAACTGGCACTGGATATTGATGAACTGGTTGACGCCTTTTTTGAGGATACCTGTTTACTGGGTATCATGGCTCCTATGCCCGCTCATCAGTTTGTCTGGCAGGTGAATCAGTCAATTCGTTTTGATTTCCGCATTAAGAGTGATCTGGAGATCTCTTTACAGCGAAAGAACAGGAAATATTTTTTCCCCGTTTATTCGTTTCAGGAGCCGGGTTATGCTTTAACTAATTACATATATAAAAATCTTTTTGACGGCGAATATCTGTTGCCAGAATTTAAAAATCTGGATTATTTGTGGTTGAGTAAGGGCGATCTGCCGAGTAAGGAAGAAGAAAAATTATTGGTATCTGATATCCGGAATATTCCGGGTGTACAGCTGGTGGTAGAGCTTGGACAAGAAAAAATCAAGAACAGGCATAATCTAATGTTTTGAAGCATCCTGACACCAAGACACCATGATACCTTCTTGTACCCAAATATTTCAGGCTTTAAACAAAAATGACACCATCTAATAAAAAATATCAGGACAAATTAAATTTATTGTATGTGGCAGGAACAAGATAATAAACTTTACAAGAGATTCGTATTTGCTGATTTTTCGGAAGCATTTGCCTTTATGACCAGGGTAGCTCTGATGGCGGAGAAACAAAATCATCATCCCCTTTGGACCAACGTATGGAATATGGTGGAAATCTGGTTGAGCACGCATGATGCCGGAGATGTGGTGACGGAGAAGGACAGGAAGCTGGCGGCTTCCATCGATACGATTGGTTAAAAGCTGAATCCAAGACTCATTCCAAAGGGTATAAATAAAATATCTTCTGTCAGGAGTCCGGTAAATGGCACCTGACCATAAAATCTGAAATTGATTTTGTTTTTTCGTAAAGGATGTAATCGATAACCCATTATCGGATATATCAGATAGTTTTGATCAGTGTGTCCCAGAATGGCAGTTCCTCCAATGCCAACCTCCAGGAAATGTCGCCCATTGCCAACATTGACGGAGACGTGATGCGGCACAGTAAGATATGTGTGGTTCGGAGAACATGCGTTGTCCCAAATACATATTTGAAACTCTTCATTATACCCATAGCCTAGCTTTGCAGTAAGAAAGTAAGGCTTTCTCACAAAAAACCTTCTTTCATAATTAATAGAAATCCAGGAAGCATCCCCCAAAACATTTATGTAAACATTATTATTGGGGCGATTATCAATTTCTGCTTCCGCTTTTTGTGCATATAATCTGAAATTTGATGCAAATAGAAATAGTACTATGATGAAGTGTTTCATTACTTTGGAGTTACAACACAGCGGTTACATTATGTTTTTTATACCTGACTCCAAAAATATTATTGCATATTAAATTCTATACGTAGAACAGATCAATGTTTTTTATGATGTTTATCACACATTCCAGTATTACACAATGATTCTTTTTTCTTTTTGAGGAATAACTTGTCCAATGGGTATTACACATTTTTGCAGATTGTTTTCCTGAAAAATAGCTTCAATAACATGTTGCATTTTGGGTGGTACGGCTATCAGCAGACCCCCATTCGTCTGCGGATCGGGGAGAAGATTGAAGGCCTCCATCACATCAACATTCTTTCCGAATTCTACCTGTGTATGATAATGATTCCAGTTACGATAAGTAGCATCCGGTATGATGCGCTGCTTTAAATAGTGACGGGCAGCCTCAATGACGGGAATTTTTTCATAATATAATTCTATACTGTAAGGAGAATCGCCCACCATCTCCAGTAAATGCCCCAGTAAACCAAAACCGGTGACGTCTGTCAATGCATGCACGTCTTCCATACTTCCAAGTGCCTCGCCGATTTTATTCAGCTGTGTCATCCATTTTAACGCAATATCATAGTCTTCCGGTGATATCTGTTTTCTTTTGATGGCTGTTGATAAAATACCTACGCCAATTGGTTTGGTAAGATAGATGAGATCCCCTTCCTGTATCGTAAAATTTCGCTTAATTGATTTTGTTGGAACAATACCATTGACTGATAATCCGAAGAATGGTTCAGGTGCATCAATGCTGTGACCGCCGGCTAGAGGGATGTTAGCCTCTTCACATATCGATACAGCACCTTCCATGACTTTCGATGCCAGGGCAGGAGGAAGTTTTTCAACGGGCCAGCCCAGTAAGCCCAGTGCCATCAAAGGCTTACCGCCCATGGCATACACATCACTGATAGCATTCGCTGCTGCAATACGACCAAAATCAAATGCATCATCCACAATGGGAGAAAAAAAATCTGCGGAGCTGATCAGCGATGTACCGTTCCCGAGATCCATCACGGCCGCATCTTCAAAACCTTCATTTCCGGCAATTAGACCCGGGTATGTTTTTTTATTGACGGATACGCCGCGCAACATTTCCTGTAATACGGCCGGAGCAATCTTGCAGCCACAGCCTGCGGCGTGGGCAAACTCCGTTAATCGGTATTCTTGTGCAGACTCAGCCATGATCACGGGTCTTTTCGTTCAAGATAAATAACGGCATTTTTTTCCAGGGTGGCAGTGAAGAAGATCTGATAACGTTTATCACCACTATATATCACCAGCAGACCTGTGTTCGGTGGGATCCTTCCCAGATTCTCGGCAAATAACTCTATTTTATTCAGCTGTGAGCGACTGATGGGAATCGTTATTTTATAGGCCTGTGCCGTTAATCCAACCTTTTCTACCACCTGCATATCGTTCACAAAAACACTTACCGTATCGCCATCGATTTCTCCGTTATCATACATGGATAAGGTTACACTGTCTTCATAAACGGCATAAGATTGCGACGCAATGGCTTCGGATTTTCGTCCTTTCAAGGCAATGGCTGCAGGAACGGCAGGCGCTTTCATTACGGCTAACTTCGCCGGATTGGCATCAGTGATAAAATTATCTGTTTTGATTCTGAAAACAGTGGCTTTATTTTCGCTGGTATCACTCAGTAAATAGCGAATTGTTTTTGCTTTGCCGGAAGAAATATTTTCACCAATATCACCTTGTGCGGTTACATCCCGAAATGTTTCTCCGTTCTCTGATATCTGAAGACCAACTTGTCCGGCATTTTTATCCAGATCATACCGGATAACAACCTCTTTGCCTTCCCGGTTGATCTGTATGTTTGATACAGCACCTCCTTTTGTCTTATCTTTTTTGGCTACTGCAGCGGATGTTTTATTGTTAACTTTTATATCGTTGATGGCAGGGGGCTTGTTCTCTGCTTTAGCAATGGTTGCCGTACTTGTTGCCGGCTCATCAAAGCTCATTTCCTCTGCCAGACCAACATCCGCCAGTCGGCTGTACAGCTGGGTGGATTTATAATCTTTTTCGCGTATTACAACAATTTTGCCGGTCAGCTGCTGGTAGTTTTTCCAGAAACTAGTCATCCAGTCGCCGGGTAATACATCGGCCGTATCTTTTATATCATCCAGTTTAAAAAAGAACCTCGTTTTTATTCCTCTGGTCGAGACATCGAAGTTGTTGGAAACAGACCGCTCATCATCCACAATCAGCTGTTTGCCAGAAATGCGTCCGCTCACCTTTACAAGATTATAATACACGGTATCACCAATGATGAAAAGGCGATAGCAGTATCCGTAAATTTTCCCTTTTTTTTCCTTGAGTGTAAGCTCGAAATTGATCGTGTTCTTCGGACTGTCCACTTCCATCGTGCCTTTATACACCCCGGCAACATTTTGTGCCGATGAGGCATGAGCCAGGATCATAATAGAAATTAGTATCAATACGTTCTTCATGAAAGAAGTTTAAATCTATAATCGCTCAAACAAACAGCCTGTTTACATTAATAGGACTTACTTCATCGCAGATGATGTTCTTTCTTTTTTCGTTCAGGTTTTCTCTGGATTCCATACCCTTCAAATACTGTTTGTCATAATAGCGAAGCAATATACGAAAACAATCTTCGATGCGATCTTCCATAAAGGCATTCACGGCATCTTTGGCATCCAGACCGCCCAGTCTTTTCTTGATGCGGACAATGGCATTGATCATTTTCATTTTATCCAGATTCCCGTACATGTTTAGTATATGCATCAGCCTTTCTTCAAAAGGAATATCTAAAAAATAGAGATCGGCCTCCCGCATTTGCTTCCAAAATGTAATCGGAATATTGACATCGCCGATGCGCTGGCTTTCATCTTCCAGCCAAATAGATTCGTTGTTGTCTGTTATTTTTTTCAGTGTTTTATAAAGATAAAGGGCCAGCGTGTTTTCAAACAGTTCCTGAGAGGGTTGTTTGGGTATGCCGATATTTCCGAAGGCAGAACCCCGGTGTCCGGCGATCTTTTCCAGATTAATCACCGGTGTTTGTTTTTTTTCTAATTCTTCAATGATTAGCGTTTTCCCGCTCCCGGTATATCCTCCGAGGATTTTCACCGGATATTTTTTTTCGAATTGAGCCAGCGCCCATTTCCGGTAAGCTTTATATCCGCCGATAATGGTGTACACCTTGAAGCCATATAAATCGAGCAACCAGGCCACGCCCGCACTGCGCATGCCGCCTCGCCAGCAATGTACAATCAGGCTTGGATTGTCTTCCGGCAAAACAGAAAGTTTGTTTTTTTTGAAGTGTGCTTCCACTTCTTCAACCATCGCCTTCATCTTGACACCAAAAAAATCGAGACCTGCTTTGATCGCTTGCTGACGACTTTTCTGTTTGTATAAGGTGCCTACTACTTTTCGTTCTTCATCGGAGAACAAGGGAAGACTGATGGCATTCGGTATGTGGGCATGGGTAAATTCACCCGGACTTCTTACATCAAAAACAGGGATGTTTTCGGATAGAGAAAGAAAGGGTTCAATATCTATTTTTTCTATAGCCATACGGCTTATCCGTTCATGCTGATCAGGAACTCTCTGTTATCTTTTGTTCCTTTCATGTGTTGAAGCATCATGTTCATGGCCTCTTCCGTATTCATGTCGGCGATATGCTTACGAAGCACCCACATTCTTTGTGCGGTATCTTTATCGAGCAGCAGATCATCACGACGTGTACTCGATGCTACAATATCAATAGCAGGGAAGATACGTCTGTTGGCCAGTTTGCGATCCAGCGCCAATTCCATGTTGCCGGTTCCTTTAAATTCTTCAAAGATCACCTCGTCCATTTTGCTTCCGGTGTCAACCAGTGCAGTTGCCAGAATAGTGAGTGATCCGCCATTTTCTATTTTTCTCGCTGCGCCAAAAAACTGTTTGGGTTTTTGCATGGCATTTGCTTCGACACCACCACTTAATACTTTACCACTGGCTGGTGCAACGGTATTATGAGCGCGGGCCAGACGAGTAATCGAGTCTAATAAGATCACCACATCATGTCCGCATTCCACCAGACGTTTGGCTTTTTGCAAAACAATGGTTGATACCTTCACATGTTTTTCTGCAGGTTCATCAAATGTAGAAGCGACTACTTCTGCTTTTACACTGCGTTCCATATCGGTCACCTCTTCCGGACGTTCATCCACCAGCAGCACGATCAGATATACTTCCGGATGATTTTCTGCAATAGCATTGGCCACTTCTTTCAGCAATACGGTTTTACCTACTTTAGGTTGTGCCACGATCAGACCGCGTTGACCTTTACCGATTGGGGTAAACAGATCCATGATCCGCGTACTGTAATTATTGGGGGTCGTTGAAAGATTCAGTTTTTCATATGGGAACAATGGTGTCAGATAATCAAACGGCACACGGTCACGTACTTCTTCCGGTTTTTTACCATTGATTGTATCTACTTTCAGGAGGGCAAAATATTTTTCACCTTCTTTGGGAGGACGTACTGCACCATACACCGTATCTCCTGTTTTTAAACCAAAGAGTTTTATTTGAGAAGGAGATACATATACATCATCCGGACTGGATAAATAGTTATAATCACTGGATCTTAAAAATCCGTAACCATCCGGCATCATTTCCAGTACGCCTTCGCCCAGGATCACCCCATCAAATTCCACATTGAATGCCGGTTCTTTTTTGGGATACTGCGGGCGAGCTGAAGGAGCTGCAGGCACGGTAGTGCCGCTTGTTTCAGCAGTAGCGTCGCCATCTTCAATGATGGGATCGGCTACATAATCATCAATGCCCGGTATGGTGATAGCAGAAAGCAAATCAAGATTCGGCAACTCTGAAGGTTGTGATTTCGGTTGACTGGCTTCCGGCGTATCTTCTTTTTTCTTTCTGCTTTTCGGTGCCGAAGTTTTATCGCCACTCTCCACAATGGCTTCTTCTGTACTTACGCCTGTGGATGTTTTAATGATTCTTTTTTTGCGGGGTTTTTCTTCACCCCCTTTGTTTTCACTTGCCATAACTGCTTGTTTGTCTAAAATTTTATAGATCAATTCCTGTTTATCCAATTTTTTAGCTCCGGGGATTTTCAGGTTTTCTGCTATGTCGAGCAATTCGGGAACGAGCATGTCGTTCAGCTGTAAAATATCGTACATCATTTTTTAATTCATTAAGGCAGATTGTGATGCTGCAAAAGCTTTTCTGACGTGGTTGAGTTGATAAACTTTTTGGGAAGCGGAAACGATTTATTTGACTAACTGATGAAGAACGGAATCTTATATATCAGATGGTTTCCATGGCAATATTACACTATCAGTGCGGAAATGCCAAAAAAAACATTGGCAGTTGTCCGGCTCGCCCCGGCCTGAAAAACTTCAAGGCCGAGGCGAAGCCTGTTCTCTTGGTTATCAGGGTTGTCTTAGTTAATAAATAATATATCGCAATAAAACCACGACAACGAGACAACCAAGACAACAATGACAACTTCAGTTTATATCTTTGTTTTTTAAAACCGAAATATGTTCAATAGCCGAATCAAGATAAAAGACCTGCTTTCAACGGCGAAGGAAGGAGCCGACGTAACTGTGATGGGATGGGTGCGTACATTCAGGAATAATCAGTTCATTGCGTTAAATGATGGCAGCACAGGAAGTAATTTACAGGTGGTGCTGGAACTCGGTGCCTTTGATGAAACTATTCTAAAAAGAATCACCACCTCTGCTTCTTTAAAAGTAACGGGTGTGGTAGTGCCGTCATTGGGTAAAGGTCAAACCATTGAATTAAAAGCAACATCGGTAGAGATACTGGGCGATTCTGATCCGGAGAAATATCCGTTGCAGCCCAAAAAACACAGTCTTGAATTTTTAAGGGAGATCGCGCATCTGCGTTTTCGTACCAATACGTTCGGATCCGTATTCAGAGTACGTCATGCGCTGGCGTTTGCGATTCATCAATTTTTTAATGAAAGGGGCTTTGTCTATTTACATACACCGATCGTTACGGCGAGTGATGCGGAAGGAGCCGGAGAAATGTTTCGCGTAACCACTTTATCACCGGACAATCCTCCAAAGAATGAAGACGGGTCTGTCAACTTCAAAGAAGATTTTTTTGGCAGGGCGGCGAATCTCACGGTCAGCGGACAGTTGGAAGGAGAGTTGGGAGCAACGGCTTTCGGGGAGATCTATACATTCGGTCCTACGTTCAGAGCGGAAAACAGTAATACGGCCCGACATCTGGCGGAGTTCTGGATGATTGAACCTGAAATGGCTTTTTGTGACCTGGAAGACAACATGAATCTGGCGGAGGCTTTCATACAATATATCATTCGGTATGCTATGCAGCATAACATGAGTGATCTGGAGTTTCTGGCTCAGCGACTGGCGGATGAAGAGAAGCAGTTGCCGCAGGATAAACGAAGTGAGATGGGTTTACTGGAGAAATTGTCTTTTGTGGCGGAGAATAAATTTGAACGAATCACTTATACTGAGGCCATAGATATATTATTACAAAGCCCTGCTTATAAAAAGAAGAAGTTTCAGTATGAAGTGAAATGGGGCATTGACATGCAGAGTGAGCATGAGCGCTATCTGGTGGAGAAGCATTTTAAGAAGCCGGTGATTGTAACGAATTACCCCAAGGATATCAAGGCGTTTTATATGCGACAAAATGAGGATGGTAAAACCGTGGCGGCCATGGATATTCTGGCACCTGGCATCGGAGAAATTGTCGGCGGATCGCAGCGGGAAGAGCGAATGGACAAGTTGATGGCGAGGATGCAGGAGATGCATATCCCTGCAGAGGAATTATGGTGGTATCTCGATACGCGCCGCTTCGGGACGGTGCCACATGCCGGTTTTGGGCTTGGCTTTGAGCGGATTGTGCAGTTTGTTACGGGTATGGGTAATATCCGTGATGTGATCGCTTTTCCCAGGACCCCAAAAAATTGTGAGTTTTAATCCCGAATTGTCTCAGTTTTTATGTCACCCACCCTTATCTTTGCGCCAAATTTGAGGTAAAGCATGGCGTTTAGAAGCATAAAATCCTTATTGGCATTGGTTTTCAGCGGAATTTTACTGCTGTCTGCCTTCTCTGCTCAGGCCAGCGGAGATCCGGCTCCGGGAGGAAAACTCAATCCGGCGGATGTCATCATTGAACATATCTCCGATGGACATGAATTTCATTTCTTCACGATCGGTGATTTCCATGCAACGATCCCTTTACCGGTCATTCTTTATTCGCCCCAGCGCGGATGGAGCCTTTTCATGTCTTCCAAATTCCATCACGGACATGATGCTTACAGCGGATACAGACTGGAACATGGAAAAATACATGCGGTGAAAGAAGATGGTGTGACCAAAGATGAATCTGTAACGGTATACGATATTTCCTTAACACGCAATGTAGTTCAGTTATTTATAGCCATCATCCTGCTCATCTGGATTATGACAGGCATTGCTGCTAAATATCGCCGGGGAGAGGGCACGAAGAAAGCACCCAAAGGATTGCAAAATGCCATTGAGCCCGTGATCACATTTGTAAGAGATGAGGTCGCGAAACCTAATCTGGGTAAGAAACATCTGAAATATCTGCCTTATCTGCTGACAGTTTTCTTTTTTATTCTGATCAATAATTTGTTCGGCCTGATGCCCGGCTCCGCTAATGTAACGGGGAATATTGCCTTTACGGCGATGCTCGGGATCATTTCTTTCTTTGTGATTCTCTTCAGTACCAATGGTCATTTCTGGAAGCATATTTTCTGGCCTCCGGTGCCTCATGCCGTTAAGCCGATTCTGGTGCCGGTGGAGCTGCTGGGTGTATTCACCAAGCCGTTTGCTTTGATTATCCGTTTGTTTGCCAACATGACGGCGGGTCACGTGATCATGCTGAGTTTTATTTGTCTGATCTTCATATTCGGTGAAATGAGCAAGGCACTGGGTTACGGAGCATCTCCTTTATTCATTGCATTGGTTGTATTCATCTATATGATTGAAATACTGGTGGCCTTTATTCAGGCGTTCATCTTCACGAATCTGACAGCGGTTTTCATTGGTCAGGCTTTTGAAGAAGCGCATCATGAAGAGGATCATCATTAAAATTTTTTTATTGTTCATTTTTAAAACCCAAGTATCATGAGTCTGTTGACGATTTTACTGGATGCGAGCCTTTCTCACTTAGGTGGTGCCATTGGTGCCGGCCTGGCTGCTATCGGTGCCGGTATCGGTATCGGTCAGATTGGTAAAGGTGCTGTTGATGCGATTGCGCGTCAGCCGGAAGCTTCCAACGACATTCGTGCAAACATGATCCTGACGGCTGCATTCGTAGAAGGGGTTGCCCTTCTCGCTGCGGTGGCAGGTCTGCTGGCTGTATTCAAATAAGCCCACGAAACCCATTACTGCATCTGATGCACAGGGCGGAGGATGCAGTAAATTTTGAAACATTGAACTAAAGTATATATCATGGAATTGTTACTTCCCAAGCTGGGTCTCTTCTTCTGGAATCTGATTGCTTTTATCGTTGTATTCCTGATTCTCAAAAAATTTGCCTGGAAGCAGATCATTCAGTCTTTACAGGACAGAGAGCAGGGTATTGCTGATTCACTGGCCTCTGCCGAGCAGGTAAAAAAAGAAATGGCACAGCTCAAAAATGAAAATGAAGCGCTGATGGCCAAAGCGGTTGAAGAGCGTACGCTGATGCTGAAAGAAGCGCGTGAAACAAGAGATAAGATCGTGAATGAAGCGAAAGATCAGGCGAAGGCAGAAGCCAATAAGATCATCCTGGATGCTCAGGCGGCTATTCATCAGCAGAAAATGGCAGCGATCACTGATCTGAAGAATCAGATCGGCAACCTGGTGGTGGAAGTGAGTGAGAAAGTGTTGCGCCGCGAATTATCGGCCAAACAGGATCAGGAAAATTATATCCGTGATCTGTCAAAAGATATCAAACTGAATTAATCATGCAGCAACCTCGTTTAGCCGGCCGTTATGCCAAGTCGCTGATTGATCTGGCCACAGAAAAAAATCAGCTGGAGGTTATATATACAGATATACAGTATCTCCGTGCGATGTGCAAGGCAAGCCGTGATTTTTTAAACTTATTGCGCAGCCCGGTCATTAAAGCCGATAAAAAAATTGCGATTTTAAAAGAAGTTTTATCCGGCAAGATCAATCCGCTCACAGAAGCATTTATTCAATTGATGGTCCGGAAAGGTCGTGAAGGTGTATTGCCTTCTATTACGGATTCTTTCATTGATATGTACAATAAACTGAACGGCATTCAGAAAGTAAAACTCACCACGGCGATGGCTGTTGGAGAGGACATTACATCTTCTGTCTCTCAGCGTCTTCAGGCAGATATGTCTTTCAAAAAAATTGATCTGGAATCGGTGGTTGATGAGTCGATCATTGGCGGATTTCAGCTTGAGTTTGACGGCAAATTGCTCGATGCGAGCGTGGCGCATGATCTGAGAGTGGTAAGCAGACAGTTTAAGGGAAATATTTATATAGCAGATATCCGGTAAAAAATAAATTAAAACAAGTATCATGGCAGTAGATATCAAACCAGATGAGATTTCAGCGATCCTTCGCCAGCAGTTGAGCAATTTCAATGTTGGGGCTGATTTAGAAGAAGTAGGAACCGTATTACAGGTGGGTGATGGCATCGCCCGCGTGTACGGATTGAATAATGTACGATATGGTGAGCTGGTCGAATTCGAAAACGGCGTCAGCGCGATCGCGCTCAACCTCGAAGAAGATAATGTAGGGGTGGTTTTGATGTCGGAAGGAAAAGGAATTAAAGAAGGTTCAAAGGTTCGTCGTACAGGAAAAATCGCATCTATCCGTGTAGGGGAGAGTATGGTGGGTCGTGTGATTGATGTACTCGGACAACCCATTGACGGTAAAGGTCCTTTGACAGGTGATTTGTATGAAATGCCTTTGGAGCGTAAAGCACCCGGGGTTATTTTCCGTGAGCCGGTGAAAGAACCATTACAAACAGGGATTAAAGCCATCGATGCGATGATTCCAATCGGACGAGGTCAGCGTGAATTGATCATTGGCGATCGTCAGACCGGTAAGACAGCTATTGCGCTGGATACCATTATCAATCAGAAAGAATTTTATGAAGCAGGTAAACCTGTTTATTGTATTTATGTAGCGATCGGACAAAAAGCATCAACCATTGCAGGTGTGATGAAAACGCTGGAAGATAATGGTGCGATGAAATATACTACGATTGTCGCGGCCTCTGCCAGCGATCCTGCTCCTCAGCAGTTCTTTGCTCCTTATGCGGGTGCAGCTATTGGAGAGTTTTTCCGTGATACAGGCAGACCTGCCCTCATCATTTATGATGATCTTTCCAAGCAGGCGGTAGCTTATCGTGAGGTGTCATTGCTGCTGCGTCGTCCGCCCGGTCGTGAGGCTTATCCCGGTGACGTATTCTATCTGCACAGCCGTTTGCTGGAGCGCGCAGCTAAAGTGATCGGTGATGATAAAGTGGCCAAGAACATGAATGATGTTCCCGACAGTATCAAGCATCTGGTGAAAGGTGGTGGGTCTTTGACAGCGCTTCCGATCATTGAAACACAGGCCGGTGACGTATCTGCCTATATTCCGACGAATGTGATCTCGATTACCGATGGACAGATCTTCCTGGAAGGTAACTTGTTTAATGCAGGTATCCGTCCGGCCATCAATGTGGGTATCTCGGTGAGTCGTGTGGGAGGTAATGCCCAGATCAAGTCGATGAAAAAAGTGGCTGGTACGCTTAAGCTGGATCAGGCTCTTTACAGAGAGTTGGAGGCCTTCTCTAAATTCGGGGGAGATATGGATGCCGCTACCAAGGCGGTGATCGATAAAGGAAGCCGCAACGTGGAGATCCTGAAGCAGGCTCAGTATTCACCTTATACCGTAGAAAAGCAAGTGGCCATCATCTATCTGGGAACGAATGGTTTGCTGAACAGCATTCCGGTTAAAAATGTAAAAGCATTTGAGGAGCATTTCTTACAGGAAATGGAAACCAAGCTGCCGGATGTACTGGCTGAATTCAAGAAAGGCGGATTGCCGGAAGAAGGATTGAAAAAGATGACCGATCTGGCACAAAGTCTGATGGGGCAGTATAAAGCGTAGGATGCAATAAGTCAAAAGAAAGTTGGATGTTGTAAGTTATAGGTTGTGGGTTAATGAATTCTACCAAAAACTTACAACCTACAACCGACAACTTCATTACTTAATCTTCTTCACCATCTTATAATGGGGAATGGTCACTTCGATGAACCGTTCCCCTTCTGTTTTATATCCGTTTTGTTCATAAAACCCTACGGCCGATTCACGGGCATGCATCACCATATAAGTATAACCCCGGTCGCCGGCAATATTTTCAGCAAACCGCAGCAGTGAGGCGCCTACTCCTTTGCCCTGTAATTTCTTTTCTACCGCCATTTGCCTCAGTTGTATGATCGATTTATTAATTTCAGTCAGCAGACAGCAGGCCAGGAGATATTCGTCCTCGAAGGCTCCCAACAGGATATCATTCTTTTCTTCTTTGAGTTCATCCGGAGAGAAAGATAACCCAAGTGGTTTACGAAGAACATCCAGCCGAAGCTGAATCATCTGATCATATTCCGGACTGTCATATATGATTTCCTTCATCGCCATAAAGCAGCTGGTTTCTTAAGCATAACAATATACAACATTTGAAATAAGTATGCAATGACCGGTCGATGGAGTCTGAATCACGTGAAATTTTTGCTTAAACCCCTTCATAACCAAAAAATTATGATGATTTATGCCAGTTTGTTGCACCTAAATAAAAACAATTTTAAACATCGATTTTTTAATTGTTGAAAACAACTATTTTTGCACCCTGAAACTAAAACTTCACAACATGTCAGACATCGCAGTAAGAGTCAAAAAAATCATCGTTGACAAATTAGGTGTAGAGGAAACAGAAGTAAATCCTGAAGCTTCTTTCACCAATGATCTGGGAGCCGACTCACTAGACACAGTTGAACTGATTATGGAATTTGAAAAAGAATTCAATATCTCCATTCCGGACGAACAAGCCGAAACTATCACAACTGTCGGACAGGCTATCACGTATCTGGAAGAACACGCCAAATAAAGACGGTTTTCACGTTTTTTATTTCAGCTTATTATGCAGCTAAAACGAGTAGTTGTTACAGGAATTGGCGCCATGACGCCTTTGGGTAAATCTCTTGATGAGTATTGGGAGAATTTACTGAAAGGGGTTTCCGGCGCCGATTTCATTAAGCAGTTTGATTGCTCAAAATTCAAGACCCGCTTTGCCTGTGAAGTGAAAGATTTTGATCCCACTTCTTATCTGGATAAAAAAGAAGCGCGAAAGGTCGATCGTTTTACGCAGTTTGCTTTGATCGCCAGCGATCAGGCGGTTAAGGATGCTCAGTTATCCAAAGAGTCTGTCAATCCAGACAGGGTTGGTGTGATTTTCGCGAGCGGTATCGGTGGCTTGATTACGTTCCAGGAAGAAGTATCTGCTTATGCACTGGGAGATGGCACACCACGATTCAATCCATTCTTCATTCCGAAGATGATACTGGATATTGCTGCCGGACAAATCTCCATGCGTCATGGTTTCAGAGGCCCTAACTATGCTGTTGTTTCGGCCTGTGCTTCTTCAACCAATGCTATTATTGATGCATTTGATGTGATCCGTTTAGGCAAAGCCGATGTCATCGTTACCGGAGGAAGCGAAGCAGTGATCAGTGCTGCCGGACTCGGTGGGTTCAATGCCATGAAAGCATTAAGTGAACGGAATGATGATCCAAAAACTGCCAGTCGTCCTTTTGATAAAGACAGAGATGGATTTGTTATGGGTGAAGGTTCCGGTGTATTGATACTGGAAGAATTGGAGCATGCCTTGAAACGCGGAGCAACTATTTATTGTGAAATTGCCGGAGGCGGAGCTACCGCAGACGCCCATCATATTACCGCTCCCCATCCGGAAGGTTTAGGAGCGAATAATGTCATGAAAGCTGCATTGAATGATGCCGGTTTACAACCTTCCGACATTGATTATATCAATGTACACGGAACATCGACTCCCCTGGGTGATATTGCTGAAACGAAAGCAATTCTGAACGTCTTTGGTGATCATGCCTATAACCTGAACATCAGCTCAACCAAATCCATGACAGGTCATTGTCTGGGTGCCGCCGGTGCACTGGAAGCAATTGCCTGTATCATGAGCGTGAAACACGATGTCGTACCTCCCACCATCAATCATTTTACGGACGATCCCGAACTGGATAATCGCCTGAATTTTACATTCAATCAGGCACAAAAAAGAACGGTACGGGCTGCGCTGAGTAATACCTTTGGTTTTGGCGGACATAATGCCTCGGTGATTGTGAAAAAATATCCTGCTTAACCTTTGTCCGTTATTCCTTCTGAAAAAATCTGTTTCTCCCTGCTTTTAATTAGATTTGATTAACATACTTTACTGACTGCCTTTGCTAATCGCATGCGGAAATGGTTTTTAAACATATTTGTCCGGTCGCCGTTTGAGCGTCAATTACGAAACCTGTTGGGTTTTGCACCCGGCAACGTACAATTATACAGAACGGCATTGAGTCATCGTTCCATTAAGGAAGGAAGTGACCAGAACAATGAGCGCCTGGAGTTCTTAGGAGATGCCGTATTGAGTGCGGCCGTTGCAGATTATCTGTTTAAAAAATATCCGTATAAGGGAGAAGGATTTCTCACCGAGATGCGCAGCAAGATGGTGAATCGGGCAACGCTCAATGACATTGCCATCAAAATGGGATTGAAGAAGATCACGATCTACAATAAGGGTGATAACGGATTGAAGATCTCGCAGATATTTGGCAATACATTAGAGGCATTGCTGGGTGCAATCTATCTTGATCTGGGATATGACAAAACAAAGAAGTGGGTGACGCGTAACATGGTTATACCCCATATGTTCATGGATGATCTGGAAGCGCTGGAGATCAATCAAAAAAATAAACTTTATGGCTGGGTGAACAAAAACGGGAAAAACCTGGTCTTTGAAACCCTCGACGAACGCATTGAAAACGGACGGCGATTGTTTACGGTTGGTGTTGTGATTGATGGTGAATTGATTGCAGAAGGGAAGGCCTATAATAAAAAAGATGCCGGTCAGCTGGCTGCACAGACGGCCGTGGAGAAGCTAGGTTTATGATTTTTTACTTTCTTACGTTTTCTATTGTTTATTCTAATCTTCGGGGATAAAATTTGTTCATGACGTATTACAAGCTTATGTTTGAAGCCCAAAACCCTTAAAATAACGATGATTGCTTCTGCCAAAACTGAACTTCGAGAATGGGTTGACAAAATGGCTACCCATTTGTGTCCCGACAATATTCACTGGTGCGATGGCACACAGGAAGAGTATGACCGACTTTGTAATCTGCTTGTCGATAAAGGCACATTCATTAAACTAAATCCGGAAAAGAGACCGAACAGCTATGCCTGTTTCAGCGATCCGAGTGATGTGGCACGCGTGGAAGACCGCACGTTCATCTGCAGCCGGCGGAAAGAAGATGCCGGCCCCACCAACAACTGGATGGAGCCCAATCAGATGAAAGAATTGCTGGAATCGCTTACGGGCGGATCCATGAAAGGGAGAACCCTCTATGTTATACCGTTTTGCATGGGTCCGGTAGGGTCACCCTATTCCAGATATGGTGTGCAGCTGACCGACAGCGAATATGTGGTGATCAATATGCGAATCATGACGCGTATGGGCAAAGAGATTATGCCTTATGTGAACAATGAATTTGTAAAATGTGTACACACGCTGGGCGCTCCGTTGGAACAGGGACAAAAAGATGTGAAATGGCCTTGTAATCCGACGGTAAAATATATTACGCACTTCCCCGAAGACCGGCTCATCGTTTCTTATGGAAGCGGTTATGGAGGTAATGCCTTATTAGGAAAAAAATGTTTTGCGCTGCGTATTGCCAGTGTGATGGGACGTGAAGAAAACTGGCTGGCCGAGCATATGCTGATTATGGGGGTTGAATCTCCCGAGAAAGAAAAAACATATGTGGCCGCCGCATTTCCCAGTGCCTGCGGAAAAACAAACTTTGCTATGATGATCCCTCCGGAGGGAATGGAAGGATGGAAGATTACAACAGTCGGCGATGACATTGCCTGGCTACATAAAGGAGAAGACGGAAAAGTATATGCCATCAATCCGGAAGCCGGTTATTTTGGCGTAGCACCCGGCACCAATGAAAAAACCAATCCCAATGCGATGCAGTCTATCCGAAAGGATACCATTTTCACCAACGTGGCTATTACCAAAGAAGGCGATGTATGGTGGGAAGGAATGACAAAAGAAATTCCGGAAGGGTTAACAGACTGGCATGGACAACCCTATAATCCCGCCAGTGGCAAGCCGGCTGCTCATCCGAATGCACGGTTTACCGCCCCGGCTCATTTGAATCCCGTGATTGATCCCCAGTGGGATGATAAAGGAGGCGTGTCTATTTCAGCGTTTATTTTTGGTGGAAGAAGAGGAAGCGCCATACCGCTAGTATATCAATCCTTCAATTGGAGCTATGGCGTATATCTGGCAGCAACGATGGGCAGTGAAATGACTGCCGCAGCATTCGGGGAATTAGGTAAAGTGAGAAGAGATCCTTTCGCCATGTTGCCTTTCCTCGGCTATCATCTGGGAGATTATTTCAATCACTGGTTGCAGTTTGGACGCGATCTTCCCAATGCTCCGAGAATTTTTGGAGTGAACTGGTTCAGAAAAGATGCCACCGGCAATTTTGCATGGCCGGGCTTCGGACAAAATATGCGTGTACTCAAATGGATCGTTCAGCGAACCAAAGGAAGAGCTAATGCAGTGGAATGTCCCATTGGATGGAGACCTCGCTATCGGGATATTTGTTGGGACGGGTTGGAAAACTACACCCGTGATCAGTTTAATGAGATCATGAATGTGGAAAGAGAGTTATGGAAACAGGAATTATTGGGTCACGAGGAGTTGTTTGAAAAAGCATACGACCGACTGCCCAAAGAGTTTTTCTTCATGAGAGAATTATTGCTGTCAGCTTTATGGAGAAGTCCGGAAAATTATAATCTGGCACCGGAAAGGCAGGATTGATTATTATTTATATAGAATAAATATATTTATACTTTTGCCGATCTAACAATAGCCAAAGATGCCAGCCAAATACATCGTTAACCATTTCTGCTTCTGCTTATTTTTTTTATTTTTAAATCGCGCAAACGCCCAGCTTTGTGCCACACCAGGATCGGATGGGCCTACCAACACCACCAGTGTTGTCAATACGTATTTCCCACCATCTTTAAATACGCGATTAACAGGATCCAGCCGCACCGTTGACCTTCAGGCGGTGCCCTTGCCGGATGCTTATGGCACATCTTATGGCAACACGCCGATTTCGGCAGGCGATCTGCTACTGTTTATTCAAATGCAGGATGGCAATATTGATAATCAAAATCTGAATCTGTATGGGAGTGGTATTGCAAATTCTGGGCCTGACAGATTAGGTGGCACGGGGTATTCCAATATAGGCAATGCAGGTATATATGAATATGCCGTAGCCTTGAATGATGTTTCCGTGAGCGGAGGAACCCTCAGTTTCAGGGGAGCTGGTGCAGGAGGGTCTTTAGTAAATATTTATACTAATCAATTAGGAGACGGGATATCCCGTGGGAAAAAAACGTTTCAGGTTATCCGTGTACCTCAATATTCTTCCCTCAGGCTTTCTCAAAACATCATTAGTCCCGTCTTCAATGGAGAGGTGGGAGGTGTTGTTTGTATTGATGTAGCAGGCGAGATCAATTTCGACGGATTTCAGATCGATGCAACAGGAAAAGGATTCAGGGGCGGATTTCAGGGTAAAAAATTATCAGGTTGTAATACGTCTAAAACATTTGTTACAGCCGATGAAAATGCGGCATCAACAAAAGGGGAGGGTTTTCCGGGAACACCACAATATATATGGGATGGTTTTTCTTTTATTGATAATGGAGCATCCAGCCTGTTGTTTCCCGGAGGATCTTATGGAAAAGGCGCTGCCGGAAATGGTGGCGGTGGCGGAAATGATCATAATGCCGGTGGCGGCGGCGGCGGGAATGGTGGATTTGGTGGCGTTGGCGGGAATGGATTTAAATTCCCCGGTATTTGTCCGGCAGATTTCCTGACTCCGGGTGGCGGACGCCCGGGATCTTCTATTGCAGGCCCCTCTCCAAGAAGACTACTTCTCGGAGGCGGTGGTGGTGCCGGAGATACAGATGACGATGATACAGGAAGTTATGGCGGAGCCGGCGGAGGAATTATCATTATCAATGCAGGGGTCATATCGGGCAACGGAAATATTCTTTCCGAAGGAACGTCAGGAAAAGCCGGAGGGAAATCGAATTTTTCCTATAACTGGAATGGTACTCTTATTACAGATACTACTCGACGAGTACTTAATCTTCAGACGGCAGGTGGCTGCGACTCCATTGTTACCTTTCAGGTCAAGCCTGTTAATAAATCAAAAAGCTATACTTATCTGACACTGTGCCCTGACCAGCTACCTTATACGTGGAACAGCAATATTATTACTGCTGCAGGCACCTATCCTGCATCTCTGACCGGCAGCAACGGCTGTGACTCTGTAGCCTATCTTATACTGACGGTAACAGACGATCAGTTAACAACAGATGTGGTTGATATCTGTGAGAATCAGTTGCCATATAAATGGAACGGCAAAGAGTATAGAACTTCCGGCACATTTGAAGAGTTTATACAGGTCGGCCCCGGGTGTAAACGCAGAGCGATACTCGTGTTAACGATATTCAGCAACACGACCAGCGTAACAAACATAACCATTTGTAAGAATCAAATTCCGTTTTCATGGAATGGCCGTAATAATATTACAACTGATAGCACCTTTACGGTAATACTCACGAACAGCGCGGGCTGTGATTCGATCGCTACCCTCAATTTAAAAGTAAATGATATCCTGACCAGTACATCCGACTTGACGATCTGTCAGAATCAACTTCCTTTTGTATGGAACGGCATTACTTTCACGCGGGCTGAAACAAAAAGCGCCAATCTGAAAAGCGTAGATAATTGCGACTCGATTGCTACGCTTAAACTAACTGTGCTGCCTAAACTAACTTCAACAGAAACAATCACGGTTTGTCCGAGAGATCTCCCCTTTACATGGATTACCGGAGGTGTTTCACAGGTTTTAGACGCATCCGGAACATATACGTCAACTATTCAAAATGCGGCCGGATGTGATTCGACGATCACATTAACCTTCAAGGTGCTTCCGAATGCTTCCGGGGTGGTTATCAACGAATTTGCTCAAGTCAAACACCTTATGCTTGGGGTTCTTTAACGTCCATAATGACATCGGGAACCTATACCGATATCCTGCCCGCAGCAAACGGATGTGATTCTGTCGTCACCCTGAATCTGATTGTTGATCCGGTCAGCAGAGATACTACTGTTGCGACCATATGCCCGAGCGATCTTCCATTTACCTGGAGAGGCACCTCTTACCCGCAGGCAGGTACATTTGAAGTAATCCTTCCTCAAAAAACAGTGCGTGGTTGTGATTCCATCAAAGTGCTGCAAATTATTCTTAAACCAACCTTTTCAACAGATACGCTGGTTGCTAAATGTGCCGGGGATCTTCCCTTCTCATGGAGGGGACAATCTTATAATCAGGCCGGGACATATTCCTTTACCCTGAAAGCAGACAACGGATGTGATTCTGTTATCAATCTGGTACTGACGGTTCCCAGTACAGAGGTAACTCGTGATTCAACGGTTTGTGCTCAGCGCCTGCCTATCATCTGGAATGGAGTCACTATCCCTTCGCCAGGGTCTTACAAAGCCAATCTCCTCAACAGACTCGGGTGTGATTCCATTGTAAATATGAATGTATTTACCACTAATAGTTTTTCTTCTTTAAAATATGACACGATCTGTGCAAATCAAACCTATATCTGGGGGAACAACTCTTATAAAACATCCGGGAGGTACTTTAATTATCTGAGAACCTATGACAACAAGTGTGATTCTGTTGCAGAACTGGCTCTTTTTGTTAAACCACTCCTTGCAAAAAATGAAGTGGCGAGAATCTGCCCCACACAATTGCCATACCGATGGAGAGGCAAATCATTTTCTGTTGGCGGCACCTATAATGACACCATTCGTTCTTCTAATCCATTAAATTGCGACTCCGTATATAGCCTTCAGTTAATTGTAAAACGAACAGATACCATTATTGATAAAGTGCTGGATTTCTACTCCTGCAGTCTTCCTTATGTATGGAAGGTCAATGGGAAAACGTATTTTAACCCCGGCACCTATGAAGAAAGATACACCAACAGTGAAGGATGCGATTCCATCAGAAGATTAATATTGACCGTAAAACAAATCGGTGTTTGTATTAGTTTCCCGCCATGGGTAGTTGGTCCCGGAGGACCAGGCCGCCCCTTACCATATTGTGGGATTATCCTCAATTTAAATACGTGTCCTTACGTGTGTTTACTGCCCGGCTCAAATGGCGCTCCGGATACACTTTTTACGATTCCGTGTCCGACTCCTGTTCCAAATAAAGAGACGACGATCGATCTGACTATCTGTAAAAATCAGACGCCTTATGTATGGAACGGCCTAAGTCTTTACAGAGATACCGCCATCACAAAAGTCTTTGCATTGACACCCTACCTTGACTCAATCGTAAACTTTAAGTTAACGGTAAATCCGGTTGACACATCTGATACAAATATTACGATTTGTCAGAATCAGGTTCCTTATCTGTGGAATGGGGTCAACTACCGTTCAACCGGCAACTATACAGCCATATTAAAAAGTTCCAAAAATTGCGACTCTATTGCCCGCTTACATCTGACGGTTCTTCCAACATCAACAGGTACCGAGAGAAAGATCATTTGCTCTAATCAGATTCCTTATGCCTGGAACGGGCAGCAGCTAAGTTCTACCGGCCTGTATACAGCTACGCTTAGAAACAGTGTTGGCTGTGACTCTGTTGTTACGCTAAATCTTATTGTAAATCCTGCAGCTACCAGTACGATCAATAAAGCCATCTGTAATGCTCAGGTGCCCTATACCTGGTTTAATCAAACTATCAATTCTCCGGGATCTTATTTTCACACCATTCCGGGTGGTGCTAAAAACGGATGTGACTCAACTATTCTGCTTAATTTAACTATTAAGCCTGAAGCAGAGGGCTACCAGAATCTTGTTCTCTGTTATTTGCAAACGCCGTTTACGTGGAATGGTCAAACGATTACAGATAAAGGTATTTACAGACATGTAATACCAGGTGGAGCATCCAGCGGCTGTGACTCGGTTTCGATCCTGGATTTTGATACCGTCAGAATTTACAAAAGCTTTGCCTCTGCTACCGTTTGCAGCAATCAGCTGCCTTATATATGGAATGGCCAGTCAATCACCACCGCGGGCACTTATACCAAATTGTTAACCGGAACAGGTGGCTGTGACTCGTTGGCTACATTAACACTGAATGTCAATCCGTCGGCATCAACAACCGAGCTTTTTTCCATTTGCGAAAATCGATTACCCTTCAGCTGGTATGGACAAAGCATTAACGGTCCGGGTAATTATACTACCACATTGACAACCACGCTCGGATGTGATTCTGTTGTTACCTTGTCTGTTCGACTCAATCCTGTTAAACGGACAACGATCCGAGTCGAAAAATGCCCGGGTGAGCTGCCTTATATATGGGATCAAAGTGCATATACGGCAACAGGACTCTACGAAAAATATTTTACCAGTGCCGAGGGGTGTGACTCGATCGTTACGCTGGATTTTGTCGTTAAGTCTATCGCACAAAGCACAACCAATCAATTCGTTTGTCAGGAGCGATTGCCCTTTAACTGGAATGGTCAATCATGTAATGGTCCCGGCACCTATAATTTTATAACCAGAGCGGCCAACGGATGTGATTCCATTGCTACGCTTGTATTAAGCGTGAATACAGTTATTCCAAGCATTACAAATGTTTCCATTTGTTCTAATAAGTTGCCGTTTGTTTGGAACAACAAATCATTTACCGGGCCGGGTGTATATGATGTGGTTCTTCCGCGTGCCGGCGCCAATAATTGTGACTCTGTTGCAAAATTAAATTTGGTTGTTTATCAGGTTGTCAATGGTCCGGTAGAACGCCTGACTAAGTGCAGTCGAGATCTGCCGTTTATTTGGAATGGTAAAACAATTGCCGGTCCGGGAACACATAATGCTGTCCTGATCAATGCGAATGGCTGTGATTCGGTCGTTATTTTACAACTGACCATTGTCGATAAAATTGAAAATAATATTGAAGTGTCTGTTTGTGCGGATATCACTACCGACGGAGCAGGAGGTGGTGGAGCCGGAGGAACTGTATTTCTGAATTATCTGAGCCATACACCATCTGCCTCGGTGTTGATCAGAACAAATGGAGGGAAGGGTGGCAATACCCTGAATGACCTTACTGGTGAGCATGGTCCGGGCGGCGGCGGCGGCGGAGGAGTTATCTGGTTTAGACCATCTCCTGCTACTGGTAGTAATAATGCACAGGGAGGAAAGAGTGGGTTGACCAATAACGGAGGATCGGGCGCTATCCGTCATGGAGCATCCGATGGTCAACCGGGATATATTGCTCAGGTTTCCAGATCGAATATTCCGACCTATACACAAGGCCAGGGGGCTACCTGTATTCCGATATTGTCGGTACAGAAAACAGAAAAAAATGCCGGGCCGGCCGGCGCGAGACCAGCGGGCAATAACGCTACATATTATATTACCATTACAAACAACTCAAACAACGGAGCAGCAACTGGTGTCTTTGTGAGGGATTCTCTTCCGGCAGGATTTACTTTTGTTTCAGCTACCGTAAGTTATACGGGAGAAGCTTCCGGCCCTGCCGTTGTTACCAATACCGGAACGGCAACAAACCCGGTTTTTGGAAATTTCTATATCCCCAAGGGTAGTAATGTAGTTATTACGATGATTACTTACATTGATAAAACCGTATTGCCCGGTATTTATCATAATGGTGTTCAGGTTTTCTATCTCGATCCTACCAGAACCATTGATAATCCAAACCGACATATTACTCCATCCAGATTTTCAAAGACCGGTCAAAATACTACTTACGAAAGTGGTACTAATGCCGGTAAACCGGTAGGAGGAACCAATTATGACGGATCAACAAACGGGCCCGTTGTGGAAGATGTTCATATCATCGCACCCGGGACAATCATTCCGAACTTTAATCGCTGCGAAGGAGAAAATGTACAATTTGATGTGACGCCACCTGCCTTTACAAGTCCGTTCTCTTACAGCTGGACGAGTCCGGCCGGAGTTACCTTGTCAAACAATGCTGTAAAAAATCCGAGCATCAATAAAGTTACACCGGCTGACGCGGGAGATTATAAGGTTGTCATTACCGATAAAAACGGGTTTACATCCGAGTATATCAGCAGGTTGACTGTTTCTCCTAAGCCATCCGCTGATTTTATCCAGCCATCCAATGCTTGTCTTTCTTCCAATGTAATTATTGCCGGTATAGCATCCGTTTCTACGGGTTCTGTCAAAGAGTTTATCTGGGATATGGGGAATAATACAACAATCCGAACTCCTTCTGTAAATTATACCTACACGAACCCCGGAACATATAATATTAAGTTGGTAGTGGTATCCGATAAAGATTGTAAAGACAGTGTTACAAGGCAGATTGTCATCCACCCACAACCCAATCTGACCGTGAATAATCCTGTTATTTGCGAAGGACAGCAGGCCACGCTTACTGCATCCGGAGCCACCACTTATTTATGGGAGCCCAACATCAATTTGAGCAGTACGTCAACTCCTTCTGTTGTAGCTAGTCCAAATACGACAACCATTTACAAAGTGACAGGCACCAATGGTTTTGGTTGTACAGCAACGAAACAAACTACCGTTACTGTCAATCCTCTTCCCGACGTTACCTTGATCAAGCCTTTACGCAATCATTTGTGTGAAGGAGTCCCAATGATAATTGGTGCAAGCGGCGGCAATTCCTATCAATGGTATTTTAATGGCAATCCTGTTTCGAATGGTACTTCTTCACAGATATCAGTGCAACAGCCCGGACGATATTCGGTAGAAGGAGTATCGGATAAAGGTTGTAAAAAATTAGCGGCAACAGTACTTGATCTGCCCCTTTACAATAAGCCGGTACCTGATTTTGACGTGCCTTTTGCCTGTGAACAGCAGGTGATTACTTTTACAAATAAAAGCAATACGACCTCTTCCGGACCGGTCAGATGGTTCTGGGATTTTGGTGACAGAGCCACTTCCAATGCCCGGAATCCTGTACATACATATGCAAATGGTGGTTTATTCTTCGTTAAACTCCAAATCATACCGGAGCTATGTCCGGAACTTTCAGCCACAGTTACCAAACCTGTTAACATTGAGAAAAGTACGCCCGGCATCCGATATCCCAGCGTACTGACGCTCAAAAATCAAAGTACTCCTTTGACAGCCAGACCTTTTGGGAACAGCTATTTATGGGAGCCGTCTTTCGGCTTGAATACGCCATTGACAATGACCCCGATATTTAAATATGACAAAGAGGTAGAATATCTGATCAGTATTGGTACACAAAACGGATGTACAACCAAGGATACCTTATTGGTACGCGTCTTTGCAGATGCGGATGTTCAGGTTCCGACAGCGTTTTCGCCTAATGGAGATGGTAAAAACGACCGGCTTGATGTGTTCCTGATCGACATAAAAGAACTGATTGTTTTCCGGGTATTCAACCGCTGGGGTCAGTTATTATTTGAAACAAAAGATCCTGCCCAAAAATGGGACGGCACCTATTTAGGCAAGCCGCAACCGCTGGAAAATTATGTTTGGTTGGCCGAAGTCATTACGATGAGTGGGCAAAAAATAGTCCGCCGCGGGCAAACGGTGCTCATCAGGTAGTTTTTAAATAGCCTTGGTAATGAAACGTTTCTTTTTATTGACTGTTTTGGCTGGCATCGTTGTACTGCTTACCGCACTATATTGTTTTAGTTATTACCAATTCTGGACACATATCAAAACAGACCAGTTCAAAAGATTAGCTGAATATGAAGGAAGCAATATACGGGGATTTAAAGGGCGGCAGATATTAGTCAATAAGGATTTCCTTGATGAAATGAACACCCTGAATCTGTATGCCGCTGAAAATGATCTGACGCTTATTGTTAATCAGGGATTCAGGTATAAAGATCCTAAAGGCTCAGGCAATGTCGTGGAACCGGTTGACAACTCCAATCACAAAGCAGGATATGCCATTGATTTCAACATACGATATAACGGCAAAAAGTATCTCGCAAAAGATCTCAAAAGACATAATCTGTCCAGGCTTCCACGAAACATTCAGGCCTTTATTCAGCAGGTCAGAAACCATCATACGCTTCGCTGGGGAGGCGACTTTCATAAACAGGACCCTGTCCATGTAGATCAGCACATAAATACGCTCAACCGCAGCCATTGGACTGAACAAAAGGAAATGTGTGTCAACGACTATCGACGTGCTGGAAAAAAATGGAAATTCTGGCAATAAATCAAGCTATTATGCCTCCTTCGCAAAAGAATATTTTTAAATTTTTTCTTTTGGAAACTTTTGCAACTTAAAAAGTTTCCATAGTTTTGCGCCTCCATGGACACGCAGGAACGCATACTTCATAAGGCCAGAGAACTCTACATGCGCAACGGCATTCGGGCGGTATCGATGGATGATATCGCTACGCAGTCCGGCGTGAGTAAAAAGACCATCTACCAGTATTATGCCGATAAAGATGAACTGGTGGATGCCGTCATGCAAATAGAAGAGCAAAGAGTGCAACAGGATTCCAAAGAATGTTTCGAACAGTCGGGGGATGCCATTGAAGAAATTCTGCTGACCCTCTCCCGTATCTATACCCGCTTCTCTCAGATGAATCCGATGATCATTTCGGATATGGAACGTTTTCATACGAAAGCACATAAGCGATTTCAGGAAATGAAATACGGCCATTTGCATAAAGTTATTTCAACCAATTTACTAAGGGGCATACAGGAAGGATTATACAGAGAAGAAATGAATGTGGATGTGATAACCAAATACAGGCTTGAATCTATAATGATTCCTTTTAACTTATCTGTCTATCCGACTGCTTCTTACAGTCTGGCGGCCGTTACCAAAGAATTAATGGAACACTATCTTTTTGGTCTGGCGACATTGAAAGGGCATAAGCTTATTTTAAAATACCAAAAAAGGATAATGAAGAATTAGTAATTAATAATTAAGAATTAATAATAAAAGCAGGAATGGGTTATATGAGACGTTTTTTCAAACATAAAATAATTGCCGGTGTATTCATATTCGGAAGCGTTCTTCCGGCAGCAGCACAAAAAAAATATGCAGTTGGCGTGAAAGATGCCGTGAAGATGGCGATGAGTAATACCATCGAATTAAAAAATCTTCGTCTGGATAAAGAAAAACAGCACGCACAGAATAAAGAAATTACAGGACTTGCTTTGCCACAGATCTCCGGCACGGCTCAGGTAGCTCACTATCTCACTTTGCCGCTGGTATTATTTCCCAGTCAAGGTCAGACAGATATCTACAATGTACTGAGTCGGGAAGGCGTAAAGGATGGAAATGGCAATGCCATTCAGCCGAAAAGAGAATTCATCGTTCAGGAGTTCTCCTTTGTACAACCCTGGAGCATCAATGCAGGTGTTACACTGAATCAACTGCTGTTTCAGCCGGAAGTTTTCACTGGTTTACTGGCCAGAAGAACTTTGCTGGATTTCTCTCAGAAAAATATTCAGGTAGCAGAGGATAAAACCACTGAGCAAGTGCAAAAAGCTTATTATCAGGTATTGATCGCTCAGCAGCAGAAAAAAGTGCTGGATAAAACGATTGAGCGAATAGAAAAATTATATGCTGATCAGCAACAGCTCTATAAAAATGGCTTCATCGAAAAACTCGATATTGATAAAACAACTGTTTCATTAAATAATGTACGCGCTACTCAAACTCAGTTAAGCAATCTGATCGAACTGGGATACGCCTCACTCAAATTTGCGGTGGGTGTGATGCAGGAAGACACCCTCGAGCTGACCGACCAGATGACCGATGAGCTCATTAAAGAAAATATTCTCAGTGAAGAAATTAATTATGATAACCGAAGCGAAATGCAATTGCTTCACACGGCAGAAAAATTAGGTAAGATCGATCTCAAACGTTATCAGTTAGGCTATATCCCTACGATAGCGTTCTTTTATCAGTTTCAACAACAGGGACAGCTAAATAAAAATTTCACGCCACTCACCGGCAAGAACTGGTTCTGGTTCAATTCCAATCTCATAGGACTCAGTCTGAATGTACCCATCTTCGACGGCCTGCAAAAAAAATACAAAATCGAACAGGCGAGAATATCTCTGGAAAAAACAAGAAATACGAAAGAGCAGTTTCGTCGCGGAGCCGATCTCGAACACCATGCATCCCGGATCAATCTTAAAAATGCGATCCTGAATATGGACATGCAAAAAAAGAATCTTCAGCTGGCAGAACACGTGTACCAAACCACCAAGAAAAAATATGAGCAGGGATTGGGTACCACATTTGAAGTACTGCAGTCAGATACAGAATGGCAGCGGGCACAGGGAAGTTATTTCGATGCCCTATATAATGCGGTAATCGCAAAGATCAATTTTATGAAAGCGATTGGCAAGTTGAATAATTAGTAATTAATAATTAAGAATTAATAATAGAGAATATAAAATATACGGTATGCAAAAGTTAACATGGGTGATGGCCGCGATGATGGGAATGACAATCTTCTTTTCCTGCGGCAACGATAAGAATGAAAATAAGTCGCTGACGGATAAGAAAGCCAGACTGGAAGAACTGAAAAAGCAACAGTCAGCACTGGCTGTTGATATCAAAAAACTCGAAGATGAGATTGCCGCGCTGGATACCACGGCCGCATCCAAAGGAAAACTGGTTTCTGTTCAACCAGTTGTAGTGGAAGATTTTGTTCATTATATTGATTTGCAGGGTAAGATCGATGCCGATCAGATATCCTATATCGCTCCTCCCAACGGACAAGGCGGCGTCGTGATTGGTTTGTATGTAAAAGAAGGCGATCGTGTGAGAAAGGGCCAACGTATTTTACAAATGGATGATCGTTTGCTGCGTCAGCAAATCAAAGTGAGTGAAACGCAGCTGGGTCTTGCTCGTGAATTGTATCAGCGTACCCAAAAATTATGGGAACAAAATATCGGTTCTGAAATACAGCTTTTGCAGGCTAAGACACAGGTGGAAGCACTGGAAAGATCCATTGCAACGGCACAGGAACAGATCAATCAGTTTTCGGTCACCTCTCCCGCTGATGGCATCGTGGATCAGGTGAATGTAAAAGTAGGTGAATTGTTTACCGGTGTCAATCAATTAGGATATCAGATAAGGGTGGTAGACAACAGTACACTGAAAGCCATTGTGGAAGTGCCCGAGAATTACATGAATCGTATCAAAGCAGGTGATCAGGTGATCGTTGCTATTCCGGATATGCAAAAACAATACACGAGTACCATCCGTCGTACATCACAGGTGATCAATCCCAACACAAGAACATTCACCATTGAAGCTACGATTCCGGGTGGTGAAGTGCGACCCAATTCCGTTGCGGCTATTAAGATCAAAGATTTCGCAGCACCGACATCCATTGTCATTCCGCTCAATCTGATTCAGACGGATGATAAAGGCAAATATGTGTATGTAGCCGAGCAAACAGGAAAAGGGAAAATGACAGCCGTTAAGAAAATGATCACGATGGGTGAAACATACGGCGATAAAGCACAAATACAATCCGGTCTGGATGCCAACATGATACTGATCACAGAAGGATATCAAAGTTTGTATAACGGACAGGAAATACGGACACAATAATTGACTGTATCAAATCATTGGCATCATACCACTTAATAAGGCATTTATATGGAATCAAATTTCATGGAAGGGATCAGTAAAAAATTCAAGGAGTTCATGCCTACCAGCTGGAGCGTGGACAACCGTACGGCTATTTATATCATGACGCTGATCATTACGGCCTACGGACTGATCACCTTCAATACATTACCTAAAGAACAATACCCGGATATCGTAGTACCTACGATTTCGGTTGCAACGATCTATGTTGGAAACTCTCCGGCGGATATTGAAAATCTGGTAACGCGTCCCATCGAGAAACAGATCAAAAGTATTAGCGGAGCACGGGTGATTAAAGTGCAGTCCACTTCCCAACAGGATTTCTCCCTGATCGTGGTGGAGTTTGATACCGATGTGAAAGTGGATCTGGCCAAACAAAAAGTCAAAGACGCGGTTGATAAAGCGCAGAGTGATCTGCCGCAGGATCTGACCAAACAACCCGATGTACAGGAGTTTGCTTTCAGTGAATTGCCGATCATGTTTGTAAACATAAGCGGGGATTACGATCCTGTGAAGCTCAAGCAATATGCAGATAAAATGCAGGATCGCTTTGAGGAGCTCAAAGAAATTACCCGAGCGGATATCGTGGGAGCTCCGGAAAGAGAGATACAAATTCTCGCTGATCCATACCGCATGGCCGGCGCACGCGTTACCTTCAACGATATTGAAAATGCCATCCGCAGAGAAAATAATGATATCAGCGGCGGACAGGTGGAAGTAGGCAGAATGAAAAGAACAGTCAGAGTGCGCGGACAATTTGCAAGCGTAAAAGATCTGGATAATATCATTGTAAAAAATGTGAGTGGCGCACCCATCTATCTGCGGGATATTGCTGTATTAAAAGATACGGTGAAAGAGAAAGAAAGCTTTGCCCGTTTAGATGGCAAAAATGTAATCACGATCAATATCGTCAAACGCAGCGGCGAAAATCTGATCGATGCAGCTGATCGTATCAAAGCAGTGATTACCGATATGCAAACCAACGATGTGTTGCCGCGTGATCTGAAAGTGACCCTTACCGGTGATCAGAGTAAACAAACCAAGACATCATTCAATGAACTGGTGAATACGATCATCATTGGATTTGTGCTGGTATTGCTGATTCTGATGTTTTTCATGGGCGTTTCCAACGCTTTCTTTGTGGCCTTGAGTGTGCCGCTGAGTGTATTCGTTGCTTTTCTTTTCCTCCCAGTTGCTGATGCGATTGTTGGAACTGGCGTAACGCTCAACTTTATCGTACTCTTTGCTCTGTTATTCGGTTTAGGAATTATTGTAGATGATGCCATTGTTGTAATCGAAAACACCCATCGTATTTATCATAATGGTAAAGTTCCGATCATACGCAGTGCCAAGGAAGCGGCGGGAGAAGTTTTTATTCCGGTATTGGCGGGAACGGCTACTACACTCGCGCCATTTTTCCCCTTACTTTTCTGGAAAGGCATTATCGGTAAGTTCATGATTTATTTACCGACGATGCTGATCCTTACCTTAACGGCTTCACTGATTGTTGCGTTCATTATCAATCCGGTTTTTGCTGTCAGTTTCATGAAGCCGGAAGGAAGAATGTATGATGATAAGAAAAGCGCCATTTTCAAAAAATGGTACTGGTGGATTTTCTGGGCCGGTGGATTGCTGGCGCATATCATGGGAAACCACGGCACCGGCAACTTTTTATTTTTCATGGCAATCATTTTAGTCGTGAATCGTTATGTGCTGCGCGATATGATCTATTGGTTCCAGGAAAAGCTGTTGCCTGCACTGATGAATCGTTACGAGCAGATGTTAAGATGGGTGCTGGTTGGACGCAGACCGGTATACATGCTCATCAGTCTGTTTGTTCTTTTTCCTGTTGCTTTAATGATGATGATCTTAAGGGGAAATCCAACCACTTTCTTTCCGAGCGGTGATCCTAATTTTATTTATGTGTATCTGAAAATGCCGGTAGGTACCGATGTGAAATATACCGATTCAGTTACCCGGTTACTCGAGCAAAAAGTATATCAAAGTCTGGGAGATCAACAACCGGTAACACCCGGATCTATAGTGGAAAGTGTGATTACCAATGTGGCTGTTAGCGCCAATAATCCGCGCGATAATAATCGCAGTGTACAACCCAATTTAGGTCGTATTCAGATTTCCTTTGTGGAATTTGAACAACGACATGGGAAAAGTTCCGGTATGTATCTCGATGAGATAAGAAAAAATATCAAAGGCATTCCAGGTGCGGAAGTGACTGTAGAACAAGAGCAGGGAGGTCCGCCCACTGACCCTCCTGTGAATATTGAAGTGAGTGGTGATGATTATGTTCAGCTGACCAAAGTGGCTCAGGACTTATATAATTTTCTGGACACCAACAAAGTGGCGGGAATGGACAATCTTCAATTGGATGTGGATCTGAAAAATCCGGAAATAACAGTCACGGTTGACCGACAAAGAGCGCTTATTGAAGGCGTGAGTACCGGACAGGTAGGAATGGAAATCAGAACAGCCTTATTTGGAAAAGAAGTAAGTAAACTGAAAGAAGGCGATGATGAATATAAAATTCAGTTGCGTTACAGTGATCTTCAGCGAAACAATATTCAGGATCTCATGAATATGAAGATCACCTTCCGCGATTTTAATACCGGTCAGATCAAGCAGGTGCCGATCAATGCTATTGCTTCTTTTGATTACACATTATCAAGCGGAGGCATTAAAAGAAAGAATTTAAAACGTACGATACAATTGCAGTCAAATGTGGCGGACCCTAGTCAGACTGCCGTGATTAATGCAGCATTAAAAACCAAGATTGATCAGTTTAAAAACTTCACCAAGCTTCCTGAAGAAGTTACGATTCGTCAGAGCGGACAAAGCGAGCAGGAGGCAGCCACGTCAAAGTTTTTGGGGACTGCTTTATTGATCTCTATTGGTTTGATTTTCTTAATACTGGTGTTGCAGTTTAACAGCATGAGCAAGCCTTTCATTGTGATTACGGAAATATTCTTCAGTATTATTGGTGTATTGATCGGCTATGCGATTACCGGAAAAACCATTGCCACCATTATGATGGGTGTGGGGATTGTGGGATTAGCGGGTATCGTAATCAAGAATGGTATTTTGCTTATCGAATTCACCGATGAATTACGCAAACGCGGGTACAAAACAAGAGAAGCGGCGATACAGGCAGGCAAGATTCGTATTATTCCGGTATTGCTGACGGCCTTGGCCACCATCTTCGGCCTCGTACCGCTGGCCGTTGGTTTCAATATTGACTTCGTCTCAATGTTTCAGCATTTGAATCCTAAGATATTCTTTGGCGGCGACAGTGTGATCTTCTGGGGACCACTAAGCTGGACCATTATCTATGGATTAGTTTTCTCATTCTTCCTTACGTTAATGATGGTACCGAGTATGTATATCATTGCTGAAAGACTAAGAAGGCCGATGGAAAGATTCTATGGTACGAAATATATTGCGATTCTTGGTTTCTTAGGGCCCTTGTTCTTTATTTTGGTGGGCGTGATGTATGCGGTAAGGAAAATTCAGGGGAAGAAGGTGTGGATGGGGAGTTAAGTCAAAAGTCAAAACCAAAAAGGTTATCGTGATGTCTTGGTGTCGCGGTATCAGTTAGAAGGTATCCCCCTCTTCGAGGGGGTGCAGGGGGAGGTCATTTTAATCAATGACCATGAAATCCACACCCCACAGCTGACAACCAAAACGTATGGATCAAATATTTTTCTCTACTACTTTATCTAATAATAACTTTACTGCTTGAAAAATATTTCGCACAATAAATAAATTTTATCTATGCCTCAGTCACATGAAATTGATTATCGTATTGTTGGAGAAGAAATGCAATACGTGGAAATTGAACTGGATCCGCAGGAAACGGCCGTGGCAGAGGCCGGAAGCTTTATGCTGATGGATGATGGGATACAGATGCAGACCATATTTGGTGATGGCTCAGCTCAGCAACAAGGATTATTGGGAAAATTATTTTCGGCCGGCAAACGCTTACTGACCGGCGAAAGTCTGTTCATGACAGCTTATACCAATATAGGCCATGGAAAAAAACGTGTGAGTTTCGCTTCTCCTTATCCGGGAAAAATCATTCCGCTGGATCTTCTTCGTTTAGGCGGTCCCGTTATCTGTCAGAAAGACTCTTTCTTATGCGCGGCGAAAGGTATTACAGTAGGTATTGCATTACAGCGCAAGCTTGGTACCGGATTATTTGGAGGAGAAGGGTTCATCATGCAAAAACTCGAAGGAGACGGACTGGCTTTTGTGCATGCCGGCGGACATGTATTTGAGCGTGAATTGCAGCCGGGTGAATTATTAAAAATAGATACCGGTTGTGTGGTGGCCTATACGCACACAGTTGATTTTGATATTCAGTTTGTTGGCGGTGTAAAAAATACCTTGTTTGGCGGAGAAGGTTTATTCTTTGCAACGCTGCGTGGTCCCGGTAAAGTATGGATCCAGACCTTACCGATTTCCAGACTGGCGGGAAGAATTCTTGCCTATGGTACGGGCAGCAGAAAAGAAGAAGGAAGTTTATTAGGTGGATTGGGGAATCTGCTGGATGGGGATGGGAGGTAAAGAGGTTGTCCGTCCCGATGACTCGGGACTGTTGTCAGTACCGCTAGGCGGTACGTTGTCTAGTTGTCATTGTTCCCTGTTCGACAATCCGACAGCATCCGCCCTGTAGATATGGGAATAACGGGCGGATCGATACCACGACACCATGCCGCTCTGCGGCATTGATATCGCCCGAAGGGCATGACACCAGGACTTCTTTGCTTATATTCGCTATGTGTTATCTGATAATTAATCATGTCCTTTAAACTCCACGCACCATATACTCCCGCCGGCGATCAGCCTCAAGCGATCCGAGAATTAACGGAGGGTGTATTGAGCGGAGAAAAATATCAGACACTTCTTGGTGTAACGGGTAGTGGCAAAACGTTTACCATGGCCAATGTCATACAAAATGTACAAAGGCCAACACTGGTATTAACCCATAATAAAACCCTCGTTGCGCAGCTCTATGGCGAGTTCAAACAATTTTTTCCAGAAAATGCGGTAGGATATTTCGTCAGCTATTACGATTATTATCAACCCGAAGCGTATCTCCCAGTATCCGATACCTACATAGAAAAAGATCTGAATATCAATGAGGAGTTGGACAAACTTCGTTTACAGGCCACTTCTGAATTATTAAGCGGCCGCAGAGATATTATCGTAGTCGCCAGCGTCAGCTGTATATACGGTATGGGGAATCCGACTGAATTCGAAAATGGTATTGTCCGTATTTACACCGGACAAACGATTTCACGACAAGGTTTTTTACACTCGTTAGTAAATAGTTTATACAGCAGAAGTCAGGGTGATTTCGGCCGAGGGACTTTTCGTGTGAAAGGAGATACCATTGATATCAATCTGCCTTATGTGGATTTCGGGTATCGAATCAGTTTTTTTGGGGATGATATCGAATCGATTGAAACCATTGAGAAATCATCGGGCAAACGAATCGGTAAAGTAGATCATGCAGCCATATTCCCTGCTAATTTATATCTGGCTCCAAAAGAAATGCTGCAGCAGATTATTCATGAGATTCAGGATGAGGCTGGGGCGCAGACAGAATATTTTAAGAAGATCGGGAAATATATAGAGGCACAACGCATTACTGAGCGGGTGAATTATGATCTTGAAATGATTCGTGAATTGGGTTACTGTAACGGTATTGAAAATTATTCAAGATTTTTCGACAGAAGACAACCGGGCACGCGGCCATTTTGTTTACTCGATTATTTCCCGAAGGATTATTTACTGATTGTAGACGAAAGTCACCAAACTATTCCGCAAATCAGCGGGATGTATGGTGGGGACAGAAGCAGAAAAATGGTTTTGGTGGATTATGGTTTTCGCTTGCCGAGTGCACTGGATAATCGTCCGCTGAATTTTCATGAATTTGAAAACATGATTCATCAGGCGATTTTTGTCAGCGCCACTCCGGATGATTATGAACTGGAAAAAACTGGTGGAGTGGTGGTGGAACAAGTTGTCAGACCAACCGGCCTGCTCGATCCGCCGATCGAAGTTCGTCCGGCTGTCAATCAGGTGGATAATCTCTTACATGAAATTGATAAGCGTGTAAAAAAAGGAGATCGTGTGCTCGTTACTACGTTGACAAAACGCATGGCAGAAGAAATGGATAAATATCTCCAACGTATCGATATCAAATCAAAATATATTCACAGCGATGTAGATACGCTGGAGCGTGTTGAGATATTACGTCAGCTGCGTTTAGGAGATATTGATGTATTAGTAGGGGTAAATTTATTAAGGGAAGGTTTGGATCTGCCGGAAGTTTCTCTGGTAGCTATATTGGATGCCGATAAAGAGGGATTCTTACGCAATGAAAAAAGTCTGACGCAAACGGCTGGTCGTGCTGCCCGTAATGTAGACGGGTTGGTTATATTTTATGCTGATAAGATGACCGGCAGCATGCAGCGTACGATCGATGAAACCTTACGCAGAAGAGAAAAACAGATTGCTTATAACATCGAGCATCAGATAACTCCGCAAACGGTGAAGAAAACAATTGAGCAGGTGATGAAGCAAACATCGGTGCTGGATATCAAAGGATATGATCCGGATAAACCTTATGCTGCAGGCGGGTTAGATAATATGTCCTTGGCGGCGGAAGAAGAACAAGAAGAGTATGCCACCATTCCTCAAATAGAGAAAGCGATAAAGTCTGTTAAAAAGAATATGGAAAAAGCTGCCCGTGATTTGGATTTTATGGAAGCCGCCCGCTTGCGTGACAGAATGCTCGCTATGCAGAAACAGCTGGAAGAAATGAAAAATTAAATCCTACATCCAGACCGATTCTTTCAGGATTGATACAAAGTCATGAGTTGAAACAAACAATATAAGTCGAATGGTATGATACACTGCCATTAGCCCACCCATCCAGTAAGCCAGTTGTTTATTATACAAATACTTTCTGAAATACTCTTTGCTTGTCAGTAATTCTGTGATCATGAGAACAAGCAGTATCAGGCAGGCTATAAAAAAAAGAGGGCCGAGCAGGTGATAGGAAAAGCTTTTCATCAGATCTCCCTGATATAAAAAGATCAGCGACTTGGTGATGCCGCAACCAGGACACGGGAAGCCTGTTAGTAATTTAAACGGACAAAGTGATTGTTCCTGTTCAATATCGGAATGAGAGAAATGATGAATAATAAGGGGTGCTGCCAGGGTTACGCAAACCCCGGCAATCACCCACAACTTTCGTATGTTGACCGAATTACTGATATAGTTTATTGATATCTCCCTGAACAATCATGGCTGACACCATCGGGAAAAGGAACCCTAATACCAGCAACAATACCGACTGGTCTTTCCCCGGTTCACCGATTCTTTCATATAATTTAGGTAAGCCATCTTTTCCAATGACATAGTAGAAATAAAGATTCACCGGCATACAACATCCGGACAGGATCGCGACCGGCTGAGAAATGATTTCTTTCCCGGCTACGGCATTCATGACTTCAGCGGTTTTAATATTCCAGTATATCAGATAAAGTCCGCATGTTATAATACCTAAGATGAGTACTAAGATTGGTTCATTTTTGAATTGGGGAATGTTTGACATGTATATTTGGTTTATTACCTCGAATATATAGATTAATCAGGAATTTTAAATTAGTAATTAATAATAAAGCAGCCGAATAAATACTCACCTTCCTGTTATTAATTGTTAATTACTAATTACTAATTATTTTACCTTTGACATGACTGAATATGTTCAGTAAATAAATTGATTCGATTATGAAATCTAATACCAAAGTTGTTCATGCCGGCATGCACCCTGATCCTTCCACAGGAGCGATCATGACACCTATTTATCAAACCAGCACGTATGTACAGGAAGCGCCGGGTGTAAATAAAGGATTTGAATATGCCCGCAGTCAGAATCCTACCCGTAAAGCACTGGAAGAAGCCGTGGCGGTTATTGAAAATGGCCAGTACGGCTTAGTATTTGGAAGTGGTGTGGCCGCAACAGATGCGTTAATGCGCTTATTTAAGCCAGGCGATGAGATCATCTGCTCGAGTGATATGTATGGAGGGACGTATCGACTTTTCAGTAAAATATATGAGCCGTACGGATTTAAGTTTGTGTATGTCGATACGGCGGATGCAGCGAAAGTAAAGGCGAGTATCAATGAGAATACAAAGCTCTTATGGATTGAGACGCCCACGAATCCGCTGATGAATATCACGGATATCAAAGCCATGGCTGAGATTTCCAAAGAGGCTGGTGTATTGCTTTGTGTTGATAACACATTTGCTTCCCCTTATTTACAGAATCCTCTGGATCTGGGGGCAGATATTGTGATGCACAGTGCTACCAAATATTTAGGCGGACACAGCGATGTCATACAGGGTTCGCTGGTGATGAATGATGCTGTATTAAGAGAAAAATTATATTTCATTCAAAAGAGCTGTGGTGCTGTTCCCGGCCCGATGGATTGCTTTCTTGTATTGCGAGGCATTAAAACACTGGCGCTTCGCATGAAAGCCCATTCAGAGAATGGAGCAAAGATTGCCCATTGGTTAAGAAATCATCCTAAGGTTGCTAAAGTATACTGGCCCGGATTTGAAGATCATCCGGGGTATTCAATTGCAAAAGCACAGATGAAGGATTTTGGGGGCATGGTCAGTTTTGAAATGAAAAACGACAGTATGGATGAAGTCAAGCGCGTGATGATGGCTACGAAATTGTTTTCACTGGCAGAAAGTTTAGGCGGTGTGGAAAGTCTGATTAATCATCCTGCTTCGATGACACACGCCTCAATACCGAGAGAAGAAAGAATTAAAAACGGACTCAGAGATTCGTTGATACGTTTGAGTGTTGGTATTGAAGATGCCGATGATCTGATCGCTGATCTGAAACAGGCTATCGGATAAATGAAAAGAACGGAGCTAAAAAAGTGGCTGGATGCACAAGTACTGCGCTATAATCATCCTTCTTTTATTGAGTACGATCCCATCTCCATTCCTCATCTGTTTGGTAACAAACAGGACAGAGAGATAGCTGGACTATTTGCCGCTGTTTTTTCCTGGGGAAACCGAACAACCATCATAAATAAGTCAAACGAGTTGATGCAGCTGATGGGTATGCAGCCCTATGCATTTTGTCTGCATCATAAGGAAAAAGACCTGAGAAAGTTAGCGGGGTTCAAGCATCGCACTTTTCAGGCGGATGATCTTTATTATTTTATTTATTTTTTACATCAGCATTACAAAAAACACGACTCACTGGAAACGGCGTTTTTCCCTCGCAAAAAAATGACCATCGAGCAGGGATTAAATCATTTCCGTGACTATTTCTTTTCGTTTGATCATTTGAAACGAACAGAAAAACACGTCGCTTCTCCGATGCAAAAGTCCGCTTGTAAAAGACTGAATATGTATTTGAGATGGCTGGTGAGGAAGGATCAGAAAGGTGTTGATTTTGGTATTTGGAAAAATATTTCTCCTGCTTCATTGATCTGCCCGCTGGATGTACATGTTTCAAATGTTGCCAGAGAATTGAAGTTGCTGAGGCGTAAGCAAAACGACTGGGAAGCGGCCATTGAACTAACGGAAAACCTTAGACGATTTGACCCAAAAGATCCGGTTAAATATGATTTTGCGTTGTTTGGGATGGGGGAGGAGGGTACCCGATCTGTTACCAGAAAGGAATGGGACATCTGAATTTTTCCAGCGTCGAATTCCTGATATTTAGAAAGCTGCGGTAAGACATGGTTAATTCCACACCTCCTCTGGCCTGTGATGCTTTTGTAAGTTTACTGATATTGACATCATAACTAAGGCCTACAGCCCATCGGTTGTAATCCAGTTTGAAAACCGGGACAAAAGCATCAGCCCATCTGTAGAAACCACCGGCAGAAAGCGCCAGTGACATATCCTGTTCATATTCCACTAAAACCTGTTTATATACGAGTCCTCCCTGTAACTGGGCGCTTCCCCCCTGAGTAAAAAAATCTCCGTAGAAAACAAGGGTATTATAATCAGATGTTGCCAATGATAAACCGGCATTAACAACATATTTTTTATTCAGCCGGATATCATTTAATGCACTGAAGGCTACTTTGGGCTCATTAAAATGAAAGTAGGCTGCACCCACAAAAAATTTATTATTATATCCGAAATCACTGCTCAGCGCCAGACCAACAGAAGCGTCCCAATATGTAATATTTGTATTTGTAATACTTTGTCCTGTTGGATTTGTAGCACTGTAAGCCCCGTCAATAAACTGATCATCAAACCTTAGCTTATTCGGATCAACCCGCTGGCTTACTCCTCCCCCAATAAATCCGGCCGTCAGATACATATTCCTTTCATTGCTTATCAGCTTATGATATGCAAGAACTGGGAGCACCTGAGTTTTTCCCAGTCTTCCATCGCCGGCAACGTCATTTGTTAGCTGAATACCCAAACTGATATAATCATCTGTTTGTCGTGTGGGTGTAAACTTGATCTCAAAACCTGCTGCGGTTGTCTGGTATCTTACAGGAACAGTCTGCCATTGATTTCGGAAAGCACTGGTAAAGCGAACATCCCCCCGGTAGATGCCGGCCAAAGCAGGATTCCGTAAAAGAGGAAGTTCGTAAAATTGGGAAAAATTGATATCCTGTGCAAACGTCAGTTTTGCAAGAGAAATAATAATACATATACAGAAATAAATCTTTTTCATCGTCTACATTATTTTAATAAAGTAACATTTCCTTTATAGAAGTAGGGTATTCCGTTATCACAAACTACTTCAACAACATATGCAAAAACATCAGGCCCTATGACCATACCTCTGACACGACCATCCCAACCCTGACTTGGATCATTGGGTATGATATTGGTTTTCTCAAAAACCAGATCACCCCAACGATTGAAAATGCGCATTGATTTCACCTGCATGATGCCTTTACCTCGAACCATAAATACATCATTTCGGCCATCTCCGTCAGGACTAAATGCATTCGGTACATATACCTGTGATTCTTCGCAGAATACTTTTATCCTGAGTGTGTCGTATCCCGAACAACCGAAAAAAGTTGTTACTTTCACTTTGTACTCAACATCTTTTTTAATCTCGGCAATTGGTTCGGGGCAAGTTGAACAATTCAAATTTGTTGGTGGGGTCCACAGCCAATTTTGAATCGGTCCGTTTGTTATTGCTGATGTAAGTTTCTGCATAGTTCCAGTGGATAGCGTTAGATCGGGACCAAGGTTTACGGTCGGATATAAGCCGACTCCAATTAGCACAAAGCCTGTATCTCTGAAACATCCAAATTCATCAAAGCCCACTACGCGATAATTCGTAGTAGCTACGGGAGTAGCTAACGGATTGGGAATATTTGCCTGATTCAATGTGGAAGCAGGTGTCCATTCATATCGATAAGCTCCGCTTGCCAATAAACGAACAGACTCTCCGATGCATATACTGTCCCCTGGCATGACGGTTATCTTGAATGGTTGAACCACATTAATATTAATAGTGTCATAAGCAAAGCAGCCATCTGCCGTAATCCCTTTTACCGTATAAGGCGTTGTTACATCCGGCTTGGCCACCGGGTTGGCAATATTCGGATTCGTTAAATAATCGGTAGGATACCACGTATAATTCAAGGCTCCAAATGCATTCAGATTAACAGACTGGCCTTTACAAATAGTCACATCCGGAACAGCACGAACTGTTGGTGTCTGACTCACCCTTAAAGTTGATATAATTGTATCATAACAACTGTATATCGTACCTGCAATGAAACGAACGTTAACCGTTCCTGCGTTTGCAAAACGAACGGTCAGAGATTCTTTATCCGAAGTAATACCATTAGAGAAGGTCCATTTATAAAAGTTCACAGGATCTGTGGATGTTACAACTGAACCGAACTGAATATCTGTATTAGTGCAAATGATGGGCGCATTGACAATTTCAGCGTTGGGCAATGATCGTACAAATACATTAATGGGAATTTCAACTGTATCGCTACAACCTGAATTACTTTTCACAATTTGCTGCACCAGATATGTGCCAGATGACGCATAGGTGTGTGTAATATTCTGACCGCTTCCGGTACTTCCATCTCCAAAGCGCCACTCTACGGCTGTTTTTGTAAAAAACACATTCGAGGTATCAACAAATCTGACTTTGGTTGAACCACATTCTTCATTTTGAACAATGGTAAATCCTGCATTAACACGATCGATCTTTATTTCATAATTACCCGGCACATTATATCTGCATCCATCTTTTGAAATGAATACGGCCGATGCATAATAAGTTCCCGGATTTTTGTACGAATGATATGTAACATAGTTAGTCGTTATAATGCTTGTTCCATCTCCGAAGTTCCAGAATACAGAATCAGTGTTAACTGGTACTGCTTCAAAACGAATATCAGTGTTCAAACAATTAAATCCGGTCTGCACACGCACCGTTCCTTCAGGAGCTGCTACTGTAATCTGCTTTACTGCAGTATACGTACACCCTCCAATCGTTCGGATTGTTAGACGAACAGTATACACACCATTCTGCAAATAGGTATGTTCGACAACATTGCCTGTTCCTTTATTGCCGTCTCCGAAATCCCACTCCAGTAAACTATAGCTAAGGAAAGTATTGGTGAATGTAACCTTAAATGGTGTACACTTACCTAGGGTAGCACTAATGTCAAAGTTGATTGGTAAAGTGTCTACTATTTTTACCTGGGTACTGAAGCTGTCAATACAAACCACTCCGGGTGCATTATCCTTATACGCAATAAGTGTTACAGTGTAAGTTCCTGGATTGGTATATCTGTGTCCGGGATTAACTAATACAGATGTATTGCCATCACCAAATCTCCACAGATAACTGGTAGCACCATTTGTTGTCTGATTAATAAACCGAACCGTATCACCAATACAACCAGAGAAAATAGTTGCAGTGAAATTAGGTTTAGGTTTGCTGAATACATCAATGATCTCCGTTGCAGTCGTATCCGAGCAAATACTGCTGGCAAATAGTCTAACTGTATATTTCCCTTCACTGAGGAATACATGCGTGATAGTATCTACATTTTTCGTTGTACTTAAAATATTGCCGTCTCCGAAATCCCATCTGAACAGATCTGCGCCGATTGTATTATTAAAGAATCTGACAATATGAGGAGCACATCCGTTCTGTTCTGTACCCAAAACTGCAAAATCTAACTTGATAGGATTAGGCGTGACTACCAGATTGAAGGTTGAAGAATCGACGCCGCACGGGTTAATAGCAATCAATTTCACAACAAAGGTTGTTTTCACGCCAACCAAATAGGTATGAGATATGGTATCCCTGGTTGCTCTGGCTTCTCTCGGAGATCCGTCTCCGAAATCCCATATATACGAGTTGCCCACACCCAGTGAGGTATTGTTGAAGCTCACTTTCAGAGGGGAACAACCCGTGGTTTTATCCGGTAAGAAGCGGGACAAGGGTTTAGATTGTACAACAATTTGTTTGGTGGCTGTCGCCGTAAAGCACTGATTGCTCGCTTTGAGTGTGATCGTATAAACCGTATCTCCAAAATTGGGATTGGTTACATAAAAAACACTGTCAGCCTGATATTGGCTTGATCGTATCCCATTACCAAAATCCCATGAATAATTAAATGTTGAGTTGAACGTAGATGTATTGGTAAAATAAACTGAAAGAGGACCGCAATCCTTATCCACGGAAGAGTTAAAAGAGGCATCCGGTTGTTTATAAGTAAAAAAGCGTTTTGAAACACTATCGGCTCTGCAACCATATTTACTGATAGCAACCATTTTAATCGTGATGCTTTGATCAGGTCCCTGAATGGTATAGCCCGGGAAATTGATTCCGTTGCCGATGAGACTGTCATTCGCATACCATCTGTAATCACTGTTGGCTGTTGCGGGAGAAACATTAGTGATAGGAATTTTAAACGGCCAGCAGGCGGTATCAACAGGCGCATTGAACTGAGCTTTAGCATCCGGATTCACATAGATGGTATAATTCGTCGCCGTCGCAGCACATTCGCTAGCTGTTGATGTGACTGCATACACAACAGAATCGACATCAACTCCTGCATTACGCAGAGTCATGGAAGGAAGAGTCGGACCCTGTCCTGATGGAGCAAATCCGGTTACGCTACCGCTGCTGACCAACCTCCACTCAAATGAAGAATTTGGTGTAAAAGAAGTCCAGTTAATCGGCGTTGTTGTATTATCCGTACAAACAGCCTGACTCAGCGGATTATTACTGATAGCTGATAACGGATTAACTGTAACCAATACTCTGAAAGGAGTACCCTCGCAGGATCCTGCAATACCGGAAAAAGGTGTAACCATATATTCAATGGTTTCCGGAATGAAAGTGGTATTGGTAAGAATGCCTGTGATCGTTGGTTGTTTGAATCCGCTTATAGCCCCTCCAACTCCGGGAGGTGTTGAAGGTGCACTCCATGTATAAGAAGTTAAAGCAGGAACAATTACCGCTGCAGTTGGACTTCCGTTTTGAGGCTCAACTACAAATCTTTCACCGGTACAGATTGTATCGTACAAGGTAGGAATAACAGGTGTTGGATAGACTGTTACAGTGACTTTAAATGGCTTACCCGGACAGTTTCCTGCTGCTCCGGAACGAGGATTAACGGTATAGGTTACAGTTTGAATTACATTGGTAATGTTGATCAGTGTATCTCTGATAAAGAACTCTGAATTGCCGGAGTTAGCCCCTAATACAGATCCCGGGGCAGATAATTGAGGAACCGACCAACTATAGGTAGTGCCTACAGGTATAATATTTCCTACAACCGCAGTTGTTGGTGTTACCACAAAGAATGAATCACTGCAGATCGCATCAGTTATATCGGCAATTACCGGAGTTGGATTGACGATAATAGAATAGGTAGTGGGAGAACCATTACAAGTGGCTGCTCCGGTCGTCTGAGCCGTAGCTGTATAATTAACTGTTATCGGATCGGGTGTATTATTGATCAGTGTCTGCACAGGAATTGTCCCTGTTCCGCCTGTTATCACTCCCGTTATACCAAATGGCGGAATGGCTGACCATGGTATCGATACCCCGCTGGATGGAGATGATAAAGTAACAGGCTGCGTATTGTCTCCCGAACATATGGTCTGACTGGTTGGAGTAAAATCAACTTTTGGTGCAGGGTTCACTCTGACTCTTACGATAAAATCAGGTCCCACGCAATTACCTGTTGTGGATGTCGGAGTAACGGTATACACTGCTTCCTGCACATTAGCGGTCGGATTCGATAACGTACCACTGATATTTAACTGATCTGTACCCGGCTGACCTCCCGTTAATCCACCCGTCACTACCGGCGCACTCCATGTAAATGTTGTTCCGGATGGTACTAACATCGAAGGTGGGGTATTGAGCGGATTGTATGTGAAGCTTGTACCACTGCATATCGTTAATACCGTATCCACAATCTTCGGCTTCGGATTCACATTGATCGTTATGGTGAAAGGTGCGCCCGGACAAGCACCTGCCACTCCGGATGTCGGAGTAACGGTGTATAAGACCTGTTGTAACACATTGGTCAGATTTCTCAGATTATTCCCACTGACCGAACTGGCGCCTGTACTGTTAGCTGACTCACCCGTTACACTCAGATTATCTCCTACTGTCCATGTATATGTTGTGCCATTCGGAATAATATTTCCCGTTAATGTGGCAGATGGTGTTATATTAAACGATCCCTCACTGCATATCGCATCCGTAATATTTTGAATCGTTGGACGAGGATTGACAATGATGCGAACCTTAAATGGTGTACCCGGACAGTCACCCGGAACACCTTTGGGAGTTACTATAAACTCAGCCCATTGCTGATCGGTCGTATTGTTTCTTAACTGACCGGCGATACTCAACAGATCCGTACCGGTTGCTCCACTCAGTATAGTAATGGAGTTGGCTAATGAAAATGTTGGCGATGACCAACTGTACTTCGTACCCGAGGGTACAATATTGCCTCCTCCGTTTGATGGAATTATATCATACGTGCCATCACTGCATATAGTAACCGTTGTGTCCTTTATAAAAGGTTTTGGATTCACCGTTACGCTCACTGTAAATGCCGGCCCATCGCAATTACCCGCAGCGCCTGATTTGGGTGTAACAGTATATAAGACGATCTGTTGCTGATTAGATGTATTCGTCAGATTACCGCTGATTGAAGTAGCTCCGGTAGTATTACCGGCTTCTCCAGTTACATTGGAATTGTCTGCTACCGTCCACGTGTAGGTTGTATTCAACGGAATGATATTGCCTGCAACACTTGCTGAAGGCGTAACCGTAAATGAACCCTCGCTGCATATCACCTCCGTAATGTCAGCAATCTTCGGACGCGGATTCACCGTAATGGTCATTGTTTGAGGAGCACTGGTACAACCACTGAGTGCAGCTCTGATTGTTAGCGTGGCAATCTGTGGAATGGTTGTAGTGTTCAAAGCCGTAAAGCTGTTGATAGATCCTGTAGATGACGATCCAAGACCTATCGACGTATTGCTGTTTGACCAGTCAATGGTTGCATTAGTAGGGTTTGATGTGAATGTAATATTGCCGGTTGACTGTCCTTCGCAGACGGTAATATTGGAAGAAGGTATAGACAGTGTCGGAGATGTAGGACTGGTTAAAGTTATTGGACCAAATTTATTGGATGGACAGCTATTAAGCGTTACTTCAATTTGATCATACGTACCAGCAGTAAGATTATTAATGATATGCTGACCGGTTGAATTAATGGTAATATTAATTGGCCCTACTGGCACCCCATTTTTTATATAACGAAGCTGATATGAGCCTGCAGTCATCCCTGTAATGGTTATCGAGCCATCGCTTCCACCGCAGGTGCTGGGGCTTATTCCCGTTGCATTGATATTCGGTGTAGGATTTATCACAACCGATGTAGATCCGGTTGACGAACAAGTTAATGCAGGAGAAGTATAGGATGCGGTTGCTGCTGCACTGTAAGAACCTGCCATAGCAGAAGTTGCCGGAGAGCGGGTTGGGTTTTGCAGACTGCTTGTAAAACCATTGGGACCTGTCCAGTTCCAGCTAACCGGCATCGTACTGGAAGTGCTGGCAAATAAATTCAGTGTTGAGTCTGTACATACGGGGCCATTATTGGTAACAACCGGAGCAGCGGGCGTTTGGTTGACAACAACGGTAACAGTTCCTGCAGAAGATCTACAATTGTTAACGGTTAAAGTAACACTATATGTTCCGCTGGCAGTTACCTGTGCATTTGCAATCGATGGATTTTGTTCTGTTCTTGAAAATCCGTTCGGACCGGACCATTGCCAGCTAAGTGTTCCCGTTTCAGATGTGGTAGCAGTTAAGTTTAACGTATTGCCTGAACATATCGGTCCGGAGGAAGCTGCTACGGGAGTAGCAGGAGCATTCGGATCTGCCAGCGAAAAAGATAATGCATTGGAAGGACATCCGTTGCTGGTAACAATAATATCTGAATACGTACCGGAGCTTAATCCTGATATGATGTAACTGCCGGATGCGGGATTATTGACGGTTATCGGGGTTTGAGGAACTCCTTCCTTTGTATACGTTAATGTATACTGAGCGGTTGAAACCAAACCGGTAATCGTAATTGAACCGTTTGAAGCAAGACATGCAGTAGGATTATTTCTGCTGCCTGATATGGCAGGAATCGGGAAAACATTCACATTGAATGTTGTTCGGCAATTATTGGAGTTTATATAGGTGATCGTAGCAGATCCCGGAGCAACACCTGTTACCAATCCGGTATTATCCACAGTTGCAATAGTAACACTCGATGAGGACCAGGCGGTTGGAGTAGCTGCCGTTAATGATCCTGTTAATTGTATATTTCTTCCCACACAAACACTCGTAGCGCCCGAAATCGTTGGCAATGGATTTACAGTTACGGTCGTCTGCGCCTGACTTGAACAGCCTGTTGCAGTAACTGTACCGTTTACCGTGTATGTAGTTGTTACGGAAGGAGATACTGAAACAGAATTATTGGTTGATGAAAAAGTTCCGGGGCTTGAAGACCACGAGTAGGTATTCGCTCCCGAAGCTGTCAGCGTGGACGTACCCTGTCCGATACAAATAGCAGATGTTGCAGGGGAAACCGAAACCGATGGATTGGGATTTACAGTTACAGTTAAAGTTGTTTTACATCCATTATTATTTGTATAGGTGATGTCCGTTGTTCCTGCTGACTGGCCTGTAACAAGACCCGTATTGCTGACCGTTGCTGCTGTTGTATTGGAGGAAGTCCAGGCTGTTGGCGTTGCCGCCGGCAATGCGCCAATTAATTGTAAAGTTCTCCCTACACAAACATTGTTAGCACCTGTAATGGTTGGCAATGGATTCACATTAACCGTTGCCTGTACTTGACTGAAACATCCCGTTGCGGTAATAGTACCTGTGACCGTGTATATAGTAGACAAAGAAGGAGAAACCGTTATCGGGTTGGTGGCAGATGAAAAAGTTCCCGGATTCGAAGACCAAGAGTAGGTATCGGCACCGGAAGCTGTGAGTGTTGCAGAACCCTGTCCTATACAAATAGCTGTGGAAGAAGGAGAAACAGAAACAATTGGATTAGGATTGACCGTAACTGTAACTGTTCTTTTACACCCGTTATTATCTGTGTAGGTAATATCTGCCGTACCTTGAGAAACACCTGACACTACACCAGAACTATTAACCGTTGCCACTGCAGTATTTGAAGAAATCCATGGATTTGTCGTTGCGGCAGTTCCTGAACCGGATAAGGTTGTTGTATTGCTTACACATACCCTTAATGTTCCGGTAATTGTGGGGAGGGGATTGATGGTAATTTGTTTTTGTACAACCGTTGATCCACATCCATTCACGACACTATCTTTAATTACGTAGTTGACAGGAGTGGTTCCATTATTTGCCGGGAAATTAATTGTCCCGGGATTTGCGGAGGTAGAAGAAGATGGTGATGCACCTTGAAAAGTCCAAAAATGGCGCTCCGGCACAGTATCAAGACAATTTTTCACTGTTACTGAGGGATTGATTGCAGTTCCGGTACAGACAGCATCAGGGGCTGTGAGTACAACCTCCGGTTTTCGTATGACGGTAAATATCTGGGTAGGTGAAAACACTTCCGGACAGGCATTTGAAAGCCCCAACCTGATATTATATGTCCCTTGATTGTTAAGTCGAATTACAGGCTCGAAAGAGGTAGAATCCGTGCCTGATATATAACGATAGTTTTGGGTTGAATCCTGAATACAATCTCCGCCTGTTTTTGTGATGATCCACCTGTTTGTTATAGGACCGCAAAAATTAGTGGGGGTTGACGTATTATCAGTTGTAATTGTAAGTGGACTACATCCTTTTAAAGGATTAGCAACGAAGTTTGCTACAGGCGGGTCTTGAACACAGATGGTTTTGGTGATGGTGTCGGCATTGCACGAGCCAGTTGTATTTATTGTTCTTACTATTAATGTAATTTGATATGTGCCGGGTGTAATAAAATCAGCAATAAAATTTTTTGATCCGGGTATCCCAGAACTGCTAGACGATGGCGGCTCTCCTAAACTTCCAGAAATTATATTCCAATCAATGCCCTGCTGCCCTTGATTAATTATCCAATACGAATTATAGTTCTTATTACAAATTCCCGAATTATTTACATTAATTCCGTTTAAAGTAGAGTCAATAAATGATACATCTACTCCTTTGCAAATAGTTGTCGATGGGGAAATGCCAAAATTAGCATCAGGCTTAGTTGCTGTTGTAATAGGCTCAACAGTTGCATCACTGAATCCGCAAGGATTTTCAGCACGTATTGAAACAAAGAACGTATTAAGAGTTCTACCTCCAGTTGCTCCACAAGACGATTGGTTAAAAGTATGAGTAAAAGTTGAAGGGGCAGGATGAGTAAAAACATCATTAGGAGATCCATCATTATAACTTACTGTGTAAGTTGTGCCCGGCGGATTTGTATTAGTTTTAGCCGTATCAATCAAAAATGTTCTTGTGAATGGCACACATAATCCAATTGAGTTTCCTTGAGTTGTTAGACCAACAGCAGGATTAGAACCAATATAAATCCTTTGAACAATTGTACTTGTGCAACCTGATGTTGAAGTAACAGTAAATCTAATATTCCAAAAACCCTGATCAGGATAAATATGATTGATTGGAGACGAAAAAGTACTGGATGTAAAAGATGTTCCATCTCCCCATTCTATAGTGTAAGAAGAATTTGTTGACTTAGTATTTGAGTTGTTCCCTATTGTTATCTCATTCCCGCCAGATGAACAACGAGAAAAATCTCCAGCAACTGGATCGGGAGCGGGGTCAAATAAGGCGGCATCAGGTACCGCTCCAATAGTTACTTGTTTAGTAATTGAAGACTTGCAGCCTGCGCTATTTGTTACAGTAAGAGTTACATCATAAGTTCTGTTTGGGCTGGAAAATTTTCGTTTGGGATCTTTTTTGTCGGAACTTGCTCCATTGTCTCCAAAATCCCAATCATAAGTAAGTCCGTTACAATTGGAGGCGCAAGTTGAGGTAAACTGCACCTCCCTATTTGATGCACAATTATTCACTCCTGTATTAAAGGAGAAATCAGCAGTAGGGGGATTCGCAACTGTAACAATTATGGTGTCAGTGGACTTACATCCAGTTGAACTTGAAGTTCCTGTTACAACATAGGTTGTAGTATTTACAGGCTTAGCTGTAACTGTTGCCCCTGTTGTAGTATTAAGGCCTGTTGACGGGGACCAGGAATAATCATCTGCCCCAGTTGCCGACAGCGTTGCTCTTGTCGTGGAGTTAGAACAAACAGTAGCAGAAGCCGGTGAAATGGAAACATTTGGTAAACTAAAAAATGCAATTTGTACATCATTGTATGTTGTAGAATTATAGCGCAGATCTTTAACAGTTGTACTGCACGTTGAGCCATTAATTAATAGTCGATAGTATCCATCATCAGATGCAAGCAACGAATCTCTATTAGCAGGCGGGTTGCCTGGTATTGTATTGCTCCATGTGCCTCCATTTTGACTAAACTGCCACTGAAAACTTAGACCAGTAAAATTCAATCCTGAACAGCCAGATGTGTCGAGCTTTAAAATAGTTGTTTGTCCGGGACATATTCTAATATTTTCATCGCTAGTTGTAAAGCCCCCACTTCTGAAAATAAGACGAAGGTTATTACACCCGGGAAAACAATTTTGAGCTTTACCTTGTGCTGAAAATAAAGATATAGCAACAAGGATTATTATTCCTTTATATAAAAGAAAGTTCCAATTCCTCATAGTTAGGTTTGGTTGATGATAATGTAAAGTGTTTCGAAAAGAAACGCAAAGAAACTGCCTTTCCTTCAAAAATCATATGTCACATCTGCCTTATGAGGGTATGAGAGGAAATATATTTCCGGGAATCGACCGCTGCAACAATGACAATCCGCCCGCATCTGACGCTGCGGCGGACACAGCCACGACAACCATGACAATAAGGACAACTTGTTTTTATATCATCGTTTCCTCAATCATCTTAAATCCTTCTTGTGCAGGAAGTTGCTCCCATAAGATCCTGTAAACGGTACGGGCAATGGGCATATCGGCATGCATGTGTTCATTAATCTGATAGATCGAGCGGCTGGCATTGTACCCCTCCGCCACCATATTCATCTCCAGCTGTGCCGCTTTGATGCTGTATCCTTTACCGATCATCTTACCAAAAGTGCGGTTACGACTAAATGGTGAATAACAAGTAACCAACAGATCGCCGAGATATACACTTGCGGCGTAGTTGGCTGATTTGCGTAATGGGTTCTTTTGTAATTGCACGCCGGGGATGGGTTCTTTGTGTATCCCCACCTCGATATTTCGTATACCTACCTTTCGCAGAAAAACCGCCATCTCATCGGCTGCATTTGCGATGAGTACACTTAAAAAATTATCACCATAATCCAACCCTTGTGCAATGCCGCTGCTCACGGCATAAATATTCTTCAGTACGGCTGCAAACTGTACACCGAAGATGTCGGAATTGATCACGGTGTTGATATAATGGTTTTTAAAGTAGTCGGCTATTTCCTGTGCTCCATCCTCGTCCAGTCCGGAAAAAGTTAAATAAGAAAGTTTTTCAGCAGCCACTTCTTCGGCATGGCATGGCCCCATGATGGTATAGTAATGGTTCATATCCATACCATATTCCGTGGCCAGAAAATCATTGATCAGGATATTTTTGCCCGGCAACAATCCTTTTATGGCCGATATAATTTTTTTATGCTGTAGTTGTTCGGCACTAAGCAATCCCAGAACTTCCCCAATATAAGCAGATGGAATGGCCAGAATCACGGCATCGGCTAAAGAAACAGCCTGAACAGGATTGGTATAAAACTGAATGGTATCTGTTTTCAAGGTTGCCGAACTCAAATAAGCAGGATTATGTTTGTACTGACGGACATGTTGAATGGTCTGCTCGTTACGGATATACCAATGCACTGCCACGCCATTATCCGACAACATCTTGACTAATGCCGTCGCCCAGCTTCCACTGCCCAATACCGCAAATTGCATGGTTCTTCCTGTGTTCAAATGATTGATTTGTCGCCAAAAATAAATGAAACCAACGAAAGTCAGATGGTTATCATGCCTGGTATCATGGTATCAAGCCCTGCGTGGGCGTTATCAGGTTGTCGCGCTACGAACAATGACAACGAGACATCGTACCGCGGAGCGGTACTGACAACCGTCTCGCTTTAAGCGAGACTGACATCATTTCTCTTTGAATGTTTATTAATTAAATAAACGATGCTAGTTCTTACTATAAATCTTATCCTTACTCACCACTTCAACCTGCATGCCATCCTTGAGTGTTTTGCTGATGGTATTATAGGGGGCTGATACAACCTGTACGCCCTCGTTTACTCCCGAAAGAATTTCTATATAATCATTATCCTGAATGCCTGTTTTAATAGGAACCTTCTTCACTTTTCCGGCGGCATCTACTATAAAAATGACCTCTTCCAGATCCTCCAGCCGGGGCGCTGTTTCTTCCGACTCTTCACCTTTTGCTTTTTTCTTATCCTGGGCTTCTTTGTCAATGGCGACGCCTTCATTTTTATCTCTCGTAGTAATAGCCAGAATCGGAACAGCAATTACCTGTGTCTGCTTGCGCGTCATGATATCTGCACTGGCGCTCATACCCGGACGAAAGGGAAGGCGTTTGCTGCCATTTCCTGAAATAAGATCAGCATACGATGCAGGATCCAATCGGATATATACTTTGTAATTGGTCACATCAGCTGCTCCGGCAACGGCCATTGTTTGTGCGGATGTGCTGCTGCTGGAAATTTTGGTAACCACTCCTTTGAATCGTCGTTCGTTATACGCGTCCACTTCTACGATGGCACTGTCACCGATCTTCACTTTCGGAATATCATTTTCGCCCACGTCTACTCGCACTTCAATCTTGCTCATATCTGCCACGCGTAAAATTTCTGTACCTAAACTAAAACTGTTACCGGCCACACGCTCTCCTTTCTTTACGGCGAGTAATGAAACAATGCCATCCATGGGAGAGATGATCGTTGTACGACTTAAATTTTTATCCGCTTCTGTTAAGCTGGCTCTGGCACTTTGTACGCCGGCCTTCGTGCTTTTTACTGCTTCACGTGCCGCTTTCAGATCGGCCTGCGCCGCGAGATACTGCGTTTCCGACTGCTCAAATTCCGCTCTGGAAATCACTTTGTCATCCAGTAATTTTTTCTGACGGTCATAATTCATTTTAGCCTGATTGAATCGGGCTTCAAAGGCATCAATATTAGCGGATGTATTACCAACCTGAGCCTCCTGCTGATTCACAATGGATGCTGCCCGGTCGCGCGCACTGGTCAACACATCGGCAAACACACGTGCCAGTACCTGGCCTCTGCGTACACTGTCTCCTTCTTCCACATACATCTCCACAACTTCACCGCTCACATCACTGCTTACCTTCCGCTCATCTTCGGGATAGACTTTACCACTCGCACTCACGGTTTCAATGATCGTACGTCGGCCCACTTTCTCCGCAGCAATACGCACGGTCTTATCCTTACCGATCACGCCGGTCTTTTTTAATGTGATGAGCGTCGCTATCACGAGAATGAGAATAACACTGATCCAGATAACTTTTTTATTCATTTGAAATTTAAATTTATATCTCTTAAATATGTCCTCCCCCTTCACCCTCCCGCCTATGCGGGACAGGCTCTCCAAGAGGGGGATAAATTAACGCCCACATATTATTAATTCTTAATTACTAATTAATCACAGACGCAACCCCATTCCCTTATAAAACTCCAGCACTTTCATGCGAAACACATAATCAAACTGATCGGCTACCACCTGAATATTTGCACGAAATAAATTATTCTGAATAGTGATATACTCGATCGGCTGCATTAGTCCCGCATCATATCGCTTTTGTGCCAGCTGATAGGAACGCTGAGACAACTCCTGTGTTTTTTTGCTGGCCTGATAGCGATTCATGGCATTCACTGCCGACTGATAGGCCAGATAAATATCATTCTTCAAACGCTGATCGGATTGTTTTTTGACCCATTCCGCATTTTTGATATCATACTGAATCCGTTTGTAATTGGTACGCGCGGCTGCTCCGTTTAAAATAGGAATACTCAGCTGCAGACCGATATTCTGACGAAAATTATCAGTCATCTGCACCCCCCATCCGTTCCACATTTCATTAAAAGGCTTTTTGCCTTGCAGAAGCGTTACGTCGGGTTGTTGCACCGGCAGTAAGCCAAATCCCGTATTCACGACAGGAGAAATAACAGAAGGGGGTTGATATCCATTGAACTGAACGCCGGTAATTTTAGTATTCGGATTGGCGAAGTTGGTACCCAATCCGCCAAACCAGTTCAGCGAGGGATATAAAGCGGACTTCGCTGCTTTCAGATTGTATTGCAGTGATTTTATGCGAAGATCATTCACTTTTTGTAATGGTTGCATCTGTAAGGCAATCTGATAAACAGCTTCCGGTTGCAGATCAGCAATGCTTTCCACGGGTATTCTGTCAACAGGGGGCTCGGTAATATCAAATGAAGTGGCCGCATCCAGATTCAAGGTGGCTTTCAAGGTGAGCAGGTTTTGCTCAGTATTCATGATAGCTGAAATGTACGTGGCGCTGTCACGTGCAAACTGTGCTTCCAGTTCAAGCGCATTTAGCTCAGGCAATAATCCTGCATTTACCCGTTTCCGCGTATCGTTTAAACGTGAGCGGGTCAGTTCCATTTGCGTCGCTGCAATCTTCACTTGTTCTTTCGTCAGTAATACCTGCAAATACGTCGTAGCAACGGTGAGACCAATATCATTTTTGATGCGCTCCACATCTTTGTTGGCGGCTTCTGTAGCGTAACGTGCACCAATAATGCTGTTGCGTGTATTTCCCCAGTTATAAATTAGTCCGCTTACATTGAGATTATATTGCTGGAAGAGAAGTGTATTGCTGACAAATAAATTAGATGTAGGATCCACGGCCCGGCCAAAATTGGTACCGGTGCTGTTGGTCAAATTAATATTGGGATATTGGCCCGTCTTGAGTTGCTTATAGTTTAATTCAGTAATACGCGCCTGAATATCTGATTGCTGGACGGAAATATTATTCGCCCAGGCGTATTCCACACATTTCTGGAGATCCCATTTTTCCTGAGCGGCAACTGGAGTAAATATAAAAAGAGATAACAGAATCAATCCGGCTATAAAATGTAATCGGGCAACCATATAACAAAAATAAGTTGCAGACGACAATAATGCTCAAAATACAGGATGAAGGGTTGATATGAAGGATTAATTAGTAATTAACAATTACTAATTAATCTCTCTTTAATTTCAGTTTTTCTGCATCAACGCTACATTGCGGTTGATAAAATCTGTTAGCTTATCCCCTTTGAGTAAACCCTGCGATAATAAAGCCAGATCAGCCAGATTATGCACCAACTCCTTACCCTTATCTTTATTAGATTCACTTAGGATCTTTCTGTATACGGGGTGATTACCATTCACAGTCAATTCAATTTCATCCGGCATGTTGGCATAGAAGGCAGCCATCGGTCCGCCCACATTCGCCATATCCTTCATGCGACGCATCATTTCCGGGCGGGTAGCAATGACCGGAGGGGCATCCTGACTCAAGCCCTTCACTTCCACATTCAAATGCAGATCGGTGAGTTGGATATTAAACCACTCTTTAAGTTCTTTCACTTCGTCTTCGCTTAATACTGATTTCAGATCTTCCTGCTTGTCGATCAGATTCTCCGCTATATCCGCATCCACTCTGCGAAAGACAACATTCTCCCATTTCATTTCGATCTGACTGATAAAGGACGGATCGATAAGCGTATCTAAACTTACAACCTTGTATCCTTTATCCTGAGCCGCCTTCACGAATGTATTTTGCTCAACAGGATTGTTGGTGTAGAGCAGCGTGAGTTTGCCGTCTTTATTTTTCTGCAAAGCTTCGGTAGCTGCACGATATTCTTCGAGGGTGTAGAATTTGTCTTCACCCACTGCTTTCATAATGTGAAACTTATTCGCTTTTTCCAGAAACTTATCATCCGTCATCATGCCATATTTCACAAACAAGGACAAGCTTTCCCATTTCTCTTCAAAATCTTTTCTTTCATTACGGAATATCTCATCCAGTTTATCAGCTACTTTTTTCGTGATATGCGAATTGATCTTTTTGACATTGGGGTCACCTTGTAAATAGCTTCTGCTTACATTGAGCGGGATATCCGGACTATCGATCACCCCATGCAACAGCATCAGGAATTCAGGCACGATATCTTTCACCTCATCAGTCACAAATACCTGATTGCAATAAAGCTGGATCTTATCCTTCTGTATCTCATGACTCTGCTTGATCTTGGGGAAATACAATACGCCGGTGAGATTGAACGGATAATCTACATTCAGATGGATCCAGAATAAAGGTGCATCGCTGAACGGATATAATTCTTTATAGAAATCCTGATAATCCTGAGAGGTTAATTCGGAAGGCTTTTTCACCCACAGCGGTTGTGTATTGTTGATCTGCTCTTCTCCGTAAAAAATAGCCACCGGCAGGAAGCGACAGAAGCGCTTAAGGATCCCTTTCAGTCGTTCATCTTCCAGAAAATCTTTGCTCTCGTCATCTACATGCAGGATAATATCTGTTCCTCGTTCTGTGCGAGCGGTTGTTTCTTCAAGTTTATATTCCGGACTGCCGTCACATTCCCAGCGAACAGCTGCACCATCCTTAAAACTTTTTGTGATGACTTCCACTTTTTTACTTACCATGAAAGCCGAATAAAAACCCAGACCAAACTTACCAATGATGGCATTTTCGTTTTGCCCTTTGTATTTCTGTACAAATTCCTCCGCACCAGAGAAAGCCACCTGATTGATATATTTTTCCACCTCTTCGGCCGTCATCCCCACACCCTTATCGGAAATCGTGATCGTACCTGCCTCTTTGTCTAGTTTGACATCTACCCGCAGTTCTCCCAATTCCCCTTTAGCCTCACCCAGCGAGGAAAGGGTTTTCAGTTTTTGGGTGGCATCCACTGCATTACTGACCAGTTCGCGTAAAAAAATCTCATGATCGCTGTAAAGGAACTTCTTAATAATCGGAAAAATGTTCTCTGTCTGTACTCTGATACTTCCGGTTTGCATAGAAATCAATTTTTCACTTTTCATTCAAAAAAAATGCCAGAGCGTGGAGTGCGACAAAATGACAAGTTTCGTTGATCGTCTCTCGATTTTCGTTTTTCGAAAAACGAGCAACGAATGACGAACAACGAATTCCCTACCTTTGCGCCCGCAGAAAGAATACAACTATGTTAAGTGCAAGAAATATAACCCTGGCCTATGGCAAAAGGGTGTTGTTTGATGAGGTCAATATCAATTTTACCAAGGGAAACTGCTATGGTGTCATTGGCGCCAATGGGGCGGGTAAGAGTACCTTTTTGAAAATATTAAGCGGGGAAATTGAGCCCAATAAAGGAACCGTGGAGGTTTCTCCCGGCGAACGGATCGCCGTGCTCAAACAGAATCAGTTTGAATTTGATGAGCAGACGGTGTTGAATACCGTGCTGATGGGGCATAAAAAAATGTGGGATTTAATGCATGAAAAAGATGCCATCTATGCCAATCCTGATGCTACGGAAGATGATTATATGAAGGCCGGCGAACTGGAAGCAGAATACGGAGAGATGGGTGGTTACACGGCAGAGAGTGATGCAGCTACCTTGCTGAGTAGTCTGGGTATTAAAGATGAATACCATGGGAGTCTGATGAAGGAAATCCCTTCCAATCTGAAAGTGCGCGTGTTATTGGCACAGGCGCTGTTTGGTAATCCGGATATTTTATTGCTTGATGAGCCGACAAACGGACTGGATATTGAAACGATCGGATGGCTGGAGAATTTTCTGGCCGATTATGAAAATATAGTTTTAGTAGTGAGTCACGATCGTCACTTTTTAGATGCCGTGTGCACGCATGTGGCGGATGTGGATCGCCAGAAAATCAAAACCTTTACGGGCAACTATTCCTTCTGGTATGAGTCATCGCAGTTGATGGCGCGACAATTATCCGATAAGAATAAAAAGATTGAGGACAAGCGCCAGGCATTGATTGATTTCATTGCGCGCTTCAGTGCGAATGCATCCAAATCCAGACAGGCCACGGCCAGAAAGAAAGCGTTGGAGAAATTGACTATTGAAGAGATCGAGCCATCGAACAGAAAATATCCCGGTATCATTTTTCAACCTCTGCGTGAAGTAGGCAATCAGATATTGAACATTGAGAATCTGAAGAAGAGCATTGATGGCAGGGTATTGTTTGATAAAGTAAGTTTCACCATCAATAAAGGCGATAAGATCGCTTTTGTGAGTAAGGATCCGCTGGCGGTAACGCAATTCTTTGATATAATCAACGGAGAAGAAAACGCAGATAGCGGTAAATACGAATGGGGAACAACTATTACGAAAGCTTATTTACCTATTGAGAACGGTGAATTTTTTAAAGAACCCTTGAATCTGATGGAGTGGTTAAGGCAATTTGTTCCGTCACACGTTACGGATGCAGATGAGCCTTTCCTGAGAGGATTTTTAGGGAAGATGTTATTTAGTGGTGATGAGATCATGAAGAAAGTGAATGTGTTGAGCGGAGGAGAAAAAGTGCGTTGTATGATCAGCAAGATGATGATGCAGAATCCCAATTGTATCATACTCGATCAGCCTACCAACCACTTAGACCTCGAGAGCATTCAGAGTTTCAATGAACAGTGTACTGTATTCAGCGGAGTCGTATTATTGACCTCCCATGATCATACGTTCATGCAAACCACGGCTAATCGTATCATTGAGTTAACTCCGAAGGGCATCATCGACCGCCTGATGACCTTCGATGAATATCTGGAAGATGCTAGGGTGAAGCAGTTGCAGGAAGAGATGTATTCATGAAGTTGTCTGTTATTGGTTGTTGGTTAAACTGTCTGCGGAAACAGCCAACTGATTAACAGTTTTCCTTCTCACGCAAAACCAAATGCCTTCCCAAAAACCGATTTTAGGGAAAGTATCTGCTCTTCGATTGATTTCATCTGTTCAGTGATCTCAACTTCATCTTTCACCGATTTGAATAAAGATAACCGGTATGAAGTGCTGGGTGCTGCATTTTCTTCCTCTTCAGAAACTTTTATTTCTTCGAGAGCTATCCATTCCGGATGTTGTGAGGCAAATTCAGTGAGCTGACGATATAATCCTTCTCCCTTTTGAATATCGCCCAGATATAATGTAAGTCCGGCCTCCAATATATCCTGTTCAGCTTTGATACCCCAGGCAATCCAGTGAGAACCATGTGTTTTATTGCTGCTCACATAATCCCAGTACATGAATCGCTTGGAGATATCTCTGTCATACTGCTGAATCTTATTGGAGAAAAGCGGTGCAAGTCTCTGAAGCGTCTCATTCAGTGTATCATCAATATGTTTTTTGTAACCTTCAAAAATAGTATGGCGGGGTGTCAGATCTAAACTTTGAATGCCCGCTTTTGTTAGCTCATATGTATATCGTTTCAGGAATAGATCTGTTGCGTCATGCAAGTCATTTTCAGGGAAAGCTGCAGATGTATCAATCGGGAAGCGGACCCATAATACCCCTTTCCTGTAATAAGTTTGTCCGGCTCCGAATGTTTCCAGTGATAACTGCTGTAAAATCTTATCAATAGATTGATGATGTGTATTGGATGTATGACCGGCTGTCAGCACTTTGATTTCATACCATAATTTCTGCGAAGGTATATCTGAACTAACGCTGATCCTTAGACGAACATGATTAGATTTTTCTTTAGCAACCAGTTGGGTATATTGTTTGCCGAGCTTGGCATCACCTTTCAGCAGGAGCTCTTTTCTGTCTGAAGACGGACGGCGGTAGGTATGGATCAGGTCTCCGATTCGGTCGAGAAAAGAAGCATGATGCTGCAGATAATTATCTAGAGGGTTAGGGTATGTTAAATACGTTTCATAGTCTTTGATCAGTTCAGGTATCAGAGCATTGAACAGGTTGTAAACGATATCAAATGACTCCATGAGTATACCCGGATTCTCCGCTGCGTTTTTTGCACTGATCCGAAACTGAATTTGCTCAAAGGAATAATCAAAATCAAAAAACCATGGATGCTGATGATAGACCTCGATCAGAGGAGCATAAGCCAATTCTTCCTGCTGATGCCATAGTAGCAGATCCGGAAATTGTTCAAAATCGGATTGATAGGTTTGAATATATTTATAAAGCCCCTTTCGTGTAACGCTTTGCAGTAACCCGTAGTTTTCTACTCTGTCATAATCTTTCCAGTCAGGAAGAAATCCGATAGCGGATGATCCGTCAGAATACAATGAAAGATGTAATGCGAGTATGGCGCGGGTGGGTTGATCTTTAGGAAAGACCGTGCACCAGCAATAGCTCGTCATGGCGCCGATCTGCCAGTTATTCTGATTGGTGGTCCATGCCATACCGCCATCTACATGCAATACGTTCAGTCGGGATTGAACGAATTGTTCCACCGATTCAAAGGCGGTGCGATGCCAATATTCTTTCGTGCCGAATGTATGTGTACTACCGGTGATCTTATAATTGCTGTCGCCGGTTCCCTGATTCAGTACGCCCATGGACATGATCCAGGTGCGCGCAGTTTGAAGTGCCGTGAAAGCAGCGAGGTCCTGTTGATTGAATTGAACAACGGCATTTTTGCGTACATCTTCCAGCGATACATTCAACACGTCTGCTCTTTCGTTGAGCAGCTTTTCAAAATCTTCTGGTGTTACCCCATATTGCTGACCGGCCAGCTTCAGCACAAATTCATTATAGGTTTTGTTGAGCAGCGCTTCATCAATCAGCTGAATATATCGTTTATCTGTTTCGGGGAAAGGGTCCTCAATGCCTAGGGAATTAGCCGTTTGAAGAATAATGTCTTTAATCTCAGGCCCTCCGAGATTGAGTTTGGTCCGACCCAGTGATTCGAAGAAACGCATTTCTTCCAGACTGATCTGATGATCATCCAGCGCAGCTACAACCGCCTGCTTCAGTTCATCCACTGATTGCATCTTGCGTGCCTTCTCTTCTTCTTCACGAATCGACTGAATAGCGGCATCACTGGCTTTGAGTAATAATTTCCAGTCGGCCAGCAGGAGACGTTGCTGTTCATTCATCAGCACTCTTGTTCCGTCTTCCAGATTAGCATCGGGCGAAACACCGGATTGTTTCTGATCATCTTCGGAGATTAAGTTGGGTTGCTCCCCATTTTTTGCATAAATAAAGAATTTATACTGCCATACGTCATTGAGATAATCGAAACAGGCATTAAGAGCATTTTCAAGACCCGGGTTGACTGCATCGAAATAATCTTCCGAGAAAGGCCAGGTGATCATTTTGCCTTTTACTTCCTTATGAGGATGGGCTACCCGGTTGCGCAGGTTAACGAACGCATCGAAAAAAGTAAGCAGATTGGTTTTCCCCTGGGGTTGTTGCAGTTTTGACACAGTATCAACCAGCGGGGTTGAGCCCTGTTGATTGATCTCATCACGGACAGCTTCAAACTGAGCAATAAAGGATTTGAGTAGCGGAAAATCATTATTGCCATGAAGGAGATTTTGTAAGATTGACGGAGCCTTTATAGTATTAAGATATTTGGATGCTTCGCGAAGCCATCCGATATAGATACCCAGACTAAGATTTTTATTATTGCGCAGGAAGGATTTTTCCAGGTCAATACTGGGTTGTCCATGCTGTTTGTATTCGCCGATGACGAATGCGCAGAGGTGCATGATGAGGCTTTCGCCGATATCGAGCAGATATTTCTGGCGGGCTGCTTTTTCGCGGGCGCGGGCCAGGTCATTTAAGGATTTGATAAATCCGGAGGGAAGCTGATGGGTTGGTTGCATGATGTTTTTAATCGATTTGGAGGAATCGCAAAAGTAATCCTTATGTATCAGGTTTTAGCGGATTTCGACAGCCTCACCCCCCCATGATCAGGCTGTTTTGGATATTTTTTCTGTGAGGGAAATTTTTTTGACCTGCGTGATGGCAGGTTGAATATTCCATTGCTGAGCAAAGCCTGCGGGGGCGAGGATGGCTGCGTCATAGCCACCGAAGAAATGTATATGGAGTGCTTCGTCAGGAGATGATTTGCGGATTGGGTAAATTTTTTCAACGATACCGGCGCGGTTAACGACGATTACTTCCGCATCGAAGCGAAAGCGGAAGCAAATACCAGTCTGGCGGGATGGATCGGGAAAATGGAGCACCATCGGTTTCCGGAAATGGAGCAGACTGCGGAAGTTAAGTGATTGATGGATCTCTTCCGGAGTGATGGCTGCTTCACAATTGATCAGCGCCATTCGGGTTTGACCATTATAAAAACGGATGAAGGTCGTATTGGGGAAGGGAAAGGGAATTGCTGTGTTAGGGTTCATATTACTGAATATTTATATGCAAGTAAAGCAGGCAGAACGCAATCTATTTGAGGAGTATAATTTTTTTCAGAAAGGTGTCATGGTATCGTGGTGTCGAGGTGTCGGAGAATCTGTCAGGATCTATCCCCCTCTTAGAGAGCCTGCCCCGATTCATCGGGGGACTAAGGGGAGCACATATTAAGTGAAAAGTTGTCATGGTATCGTGGTGTCGAGGTGTCTTTATCGACCTGAAGGCTTTCAGAAGGTGTTATGCTGGATCCACTTTTTTCCTCAAAAACATCAAAAAATATGCACATAAAATATAAAATCGTCCTATTTTTGCTGCCCGGAAAACAAGTTGTTGGTTGGCGGTTATTGGTTGATAGTAAGGCTTTCTTACGAACAACGAAAAACGAGCATCGAACAACGAATAAATTCCTCCTTAGCTCAGTTGGTTAGAGCATCTGACTGTTAATCAGAGGGTCTCAGGTTCAAGTCCTGAAGGGGGAGCGAAAGTAGACAAGCCATCCGCCCAAATCGTGGGCGGATGGCTTTTTCTTTGTCTATCAGTGAGTTAGGCTAGTTGCATCTTTTTTCAGTTTTTTTGTATTTTCAGCAATAGAATTAAATAAAAATGGCAATTAAGAAGACTTGGCTTGATAAATTGAATGAACATAAAGAGCCAAAAATTAAACGAATTGACATTGACTTTGCTGATATTCCAGCAGGCAGTAATATGTTTATTGCTTCTCCAAAACTAATAGATGAGTATATTCAAGAAATTGGTGTTGGAAAGCGAATAGACATAAAAACATTACGAAAAGACCTTGCCGTAGAGAATAATGCTGATTACACTTGTCCTGTAACTACAGGAATATTTTTGCGAATTGTAGCAGAAGCAAACTATGAAAAGTTGCAACAAGGAAAACGTATAGAGGATATCACACCTTTTTGGAGAGTGATTGAACCGAATAGTTCATTAGCCAAGAAACTCACATTTGGACAAGATTTTTTACTACAACAAATTGAAAAAGAAATTGCAAATTGAAATTAGTAGTTGTACTTTTTCATAAAATCTTCATTTATTTTACAGGATGTTTAATCCTTTATTTTTTTGATAGCTACAAACTCAATCACCGCATTATAGCTGCTTCTTTCGTCAAGAAGGGGAGCCACACTGCACAAGCCATCCGCCCAAATCTTGGGCGGATGGCTTTTTCTTTTATTATCAAAGAGTTAGATTAGTTGCAACATTTAGAGAAAGACATATTTTCTATTAATTCCATATTAATTATATTTAAACTGAACTAGTTGATTGTCCTAAATAACTTATTTAATCTCTTATGCAACATTTATTCATATTAATAACTACTACTTTTTTACTGATTTCTTGTAAAAAAGACAACAACTCGACACCCCCTGTAGACAAACCCAGTGAGCTAAAAACAGTAAACCTAACTGTTGACGGAAATCCAAGGAGTTTTATTGTATATCTCCCAACCGGTTACAATAATGCAGGTAAAATGCCTTTGATATTTGCTATTCATGGTGGTAGTGGTACACCTGAGGGAATGATAAACATTGCTAATTTCAAAACAATTGCGGATCGGGACAAATTAGTTTTGGTTTATCCGGCCGGAATTCAAAAAAACTGGAATGATGGAAGACCAACCACGCCGAACCAATTAGGAATTAATGATGTTAGTTTTTTCAATCAATTATGCGATTACATGATAAACAACTACTCAGTTGACGGCACTAAAATATATGCGACCGGAATTTCTAATGGAGGTTTTATGTCCTCTCGTTTGGGTTGTGAATTGAGTAATAGAATTGCTGCTATTGCAGTTGATGCTGCAACCATTGAAGCTACGACCATTGCACCGAATTGCAATCCCGGTCGACCGGTACCGGCCATATACATCCACGGAACATCAGACCCTCTTGTACCATTTACCGGAGGACAAATGACAGCTGGAGGCACGGCAGGCGGAACGGTGCTATCTCATTTTCAAGCCATCGACAAATGGGTAACCATAAATGGTTGTAATTCTACCCCAACGATTACCGATTTACCGGATATTTCAAATGATGGAACCACCATAAAACAAAGAGTATATGCTGGCGGAATAAATAGCAGTGAAGTGGTGAGTTATGTCGTATTGAACGGAGGCCACACCTGGCCTCAAGGGTTTCAGTATTTGAATGAAGCAATCATTGGAAAAACAAGTCAAGATATGAATGCTTGTGAAGTTATTTGGACATTCTTTAAAAGATTTAGCAGATAAATTTTAATTTTCTAATTAATTATAGACAGCTCAATCAATTGATTTACTAATACTTATAAAATCAAATAAGCCTTATAGTTGCATCTTTCATCATTAAGGGGAGCCATAATAGACAAGGCGACAGAAATATTGACTTTTTCGTTGTCTATCAGTGAGTTTAAGTATTTGCATCTCAATGATTTTTTTAATTATCTTGAAATGATTGATGATGTCTTTTTTATTGTTCTAATTCTTTATCCAATGATTGGTTTGGCACAAAATTTCCCCTCGATTGCTGATAAATCAGTAACTATTGATGGAATAAATATTGCCTATAAAGACGAAGGAGCCGGACAAGTTATTTTGTGTCTGCACGCTTTAGGACATAGTTCAAAGGATTTTACATCACTTTATAATTTACCATTAGAAAACTATAGAGTAGTTGCATTGGATTTTCCTGGTCAAGGACGTTCTTCAACATCCCCTGTTCCGGCTTCCTCAAGCTTCTACTATACCATTGTCAATAAATTCATACAACTATTAGAAATAAAAAATATTATTATCATTGGAAATTCAATTGGTGGAGCGGTTGCAATGCGTATCGCTAGTAGTAATCCAAATGTAAAATTACTCTCTTTGAGCAACCCTGCAGGCTTGGATAAGCGTGGTTTTATTGCACCTCTATTTTTGAATTTTATGATTCATTTCTTTCAAAGAGGAGTAAAAAATAAAACTTCATTTCAGCGCCAATTTGAACTATATTATAAAAAAATTTTAATAACAGATAGTGCATTAGAAAGAAGAAATGAAATCGTAAATGACGCTTACCTATTGGCGCCCCTATTGGTACAGGGGTGGACAAGTTTTAAGTTAAAGGAGGAAGACTTGCGACCAATAATCAAAAATATTTCTTGTCCGGTTTTATTTACTTGGGCAATGAAAGACAAGTTTGTCCAATTTGGTAGAAATAAAAAAGCAATTTCGGAATTCAAAAGACATACATTGATTAAATATCCAATTGGGCATACGCCATATCTTGAATTAACTGAAAGGTTTAATAACGATTTGATTAGTTTTATTGAAAATCCTAGAGTAAGTAAAATGCATTTACCCCTTTAATTCTTTGATGATTACAAATTCAATCATCTTATCGTTGCAGCATCTTTTGTCAATAAGGAGAGCAGATATAAAGATAAAAGAGTTATACTTGTATAGTGTAATCCTTTTTGTATGAATGACCTCAAGGAAATAAAAAACTTCGGACCCTATATGGTCAAAATAATGAATTTGATTGGAATACATTCAAGGAAGGACTTAATGGCTTCAGATTACAAAACAATAAAAATAGAATTGATTAAAGCGGGAATTACTCCTCATCTTAATATATTCTACTCTATTGAAATGGGATTACAAGGAAAAAGCTGGCATGAGATTTCTTCTGATGAAAAAAATGAGATCAAAAAAATTTTAGATCATTTGAATTGATTCATCAAATTGAAAAGCGCTATTACAACATATTTAAATTCAGTCAGGACACTTTGTCCCAAATTGACGGATAACGAATTGAATTATCTTGAAGGCGGCTTAACCGTTTCTGAATTAAAATCCAAGCATTTTTACATTCACGCTAACACAATTCAACGGGAAATTGGTTTCGTATATCAAGGATTAATGCGTTCATTTTACGTGGATGCCAAAGGCAATGAAATCACGGTGAATTTTGTTCGGGAAAATCGATACGCAACACATTATACGGCATTCATTACCCGTACCCCAAGTAACTATTATTTTCAGTGTATTGAACCCACGATTATCGTCAATATTTCATACGAACACATACAGGCCGGGTATGACAAATACTCCAATATCGAACGCTACGGACGCTTGGTAGCAGAAGCCGTTTTGCAATTCCAGCAAAAGCGGATTGAAAGTTTTCTATTTGAAACAGCTGAACAACGCTATCTCGATTTTATCAAAGAAAACCCCGATCTGTTCAATCGTGTTTCTTTATCACATTTATCCTCCTTTCTGGGAATTGAACGGCAAACACTGACAAGGATACGGCAGAAATTAGCGAAGGGTTGATATGAACTTTTGGTATTAAGTAATTACAGCAGTTAAGATTAAGATGTTATTTTTGGAAACTATATTATTCCATATGACTTCTCTCACTGAAAATATCAACCAAATCGTAAGACTAACCCAAGAGGAAATCAGCGCTATTGAAAAAGCATATAATACCATTGAAATTTCTAAAGGTCAGTTATGGATAGAACAAGGAAAAGTATGCGATCAGGTGGCTTTTGTGGTTTCCGGAAA